>VNIW01000103.1_pt1 | contig 49412 bp, 43 predicted proteins | sample 7248591 | NCBI WGS metagenome assembly VNIW01 (sample SAMN12251776, study PRJNA551026) | human skin metagenome | isolation source: skin samples from patients infected with Netherton Syndrome | host: Homo sapiens | place: France:Paris | reverse complement strand
AAAAAGAACCCCGTAATGACGGGATTCTTAATTTTGAAAAGTGTTTAATTTACATGAAAAAACGTCCTGGGAGGGATTCGAACCCCCGACCGATGGCTTAGAAGGCCATTGCTCTATCCAGCTGAGCTACCAGGACATAACGTTTTTTAACACAACATTTATTATAACTAACTCGTTACAATAAAGCAATACATCAATCATTGAAATTTATGTAGATTTTTCACTTATGTAAGCGAATTGCATGGATTTACTAGTAATACCCATAAACTCATCGCAGTCTTCTTGTACTTCTAACTTTAATTTCACAATTCTAAATCGTTACTAACTTATTCTATTTGAAATTCTCATAACCCTCCACTTTCTTTCTCGCAACTAATATATTATAGTTCAATAATGAGTAGTTTAATGAGAGAAAGGGATTTTATTATGAAACCGACCATGCTTATTGATTTTGACGATACGTTAGTAGACTTTATAGATGCTGAAATTCAAGCTTTTTACACAATAGCTAAAGATTATCTAAATGAAGCTACTGAATCTGATTTACAAACATTTATGCGAGTAAATCAGGCGCACTGGGAAGCTTTCCAACGTGGAGAGCTCAATAAGGAAGAAGTGTTGAACCAACGTTTCCGAAATTTCTTTGCGAGATACGATATCGAAGTTGATGGTCCGAAAGTTGATCATGAATATCGCACTGCGTTATCGAAAGCAACAGTAACTTATATGCCACACGTTCTAACTACTTTAGATATTCTTAAAAATCACTACGATCTCTATATCGTGACGAATGGTGTGCGCATCACGCAATTACGTCGTTTGAAACAAACACCTTTCGAAACGATCTTCAAAGATATCTTTATCTCTGAAGATACAGGCTCTCAAAAACCTATGCCTGAATTCTTCGACTACGTGTTTAACCATATTGGTAACGAGAGAAGACAAGACGCTATCATTGTGGGAGACTCTTTAACTTCTGATATCCAAGGTGGTATCAACGCTGGAATTCGAACTTGTTGGTACAACGGCCGAGATAAGGTCAATGATTCTGGTATTCAACCTGACTACACAATACAAAGCTTTGACCAACTTGTTCACTTAATATAAGTTCTGATTAGAAAATCAATAAAAAAAGAGTTGATGAAAGGTGAGTAAATGCAAGTGTTAAGCAATCGACCTTATTCATCAACTCTAATTGTTATTATTTATTTGGTGCCCATAATAGTACATCGTTACCTTCTTGGTTATGTTCACCTGTATCTTCGAAGCCATGTTTCAAGAAGAAATCTTTAGATTTATTACGTGCAATCACTTTGATCGGTAAGTTATGTGATTTGGCATAGTCGAGTAGTGCTTGACCATAGCCACGACCTTGAAATGCTTTGAGAACTTCAAGTTTCCATAATACTAAGTAATCATCATATTTAGGGAAATAGACTTCTTCCACTTCACCTTTACGATAAAGTGCCATACGAGCGCCAAGACGATCACCTACGTATATGCCGTAGAATGGAGAGTCTGAACTAGCATCGATCATTTCCCCACGTAGTTCATCAACCATAAATAGATCTTTGTTCCCGAAGTTCCTGAAATCTTCGAAAAGTTCGTCGGTCTTGTAATTAATATCGAGACGCTTTACGTCACTCATATTCTTTCCCCCTTGAATTGATTTAATACCATTATACCGTAAAGTGAATTATGATGACAAAATTTTATAATTTATCATCTTTGGATAACTTATGTGACCTCAATATATTACCCTTTACAACGGTAAAATTTTTCTTACTTTCTCCCTTATATCGCAAGCCGTATAATTGTCAAATATTACTATAATCTTTATACTGAAATAGAACAGAATGACTAAGGAGAATAGGTATGGACTGTAAGACGCTTAAACTTAAAGACGACAATCAATTTATCACTAGCATTGCACATAATGATGAACAGGTAACTCAATTTTTTAATTACAATGCTATGGCAGAGGAAAGTTATACTACTCGACTTCAAAGTCCTAATAATGGTAGAGAAGAGGCTTTAGCTGAAATAATTGAGCATTATATGAGTGATTTGTCGCTAACTGAGGCACAACAAGATCATATTTCTCAACTTGCTAACGGAGCTAAAGTTGTTATTGGAGGCCAACAAGCAGGTTTTTTAGGCGGCGCACTCTATACTTTTCATAAAATATTATCCATCGTCACATTGACACAATCTCTACGCGAAAAGTATGAACAACCAGTTGTACCTGTGTTCTGGATTGCTGGTGAAGATCATGACTTTGATGAAGTTAACCACACGTACGTCTTTAATCACAGCGATGCTCAATTACATAAGGTGAAATATCATACATTACAGCCACCTGAAACGTGTGTTTCTCACTATCGCCCTGATAAAGGCGAGCTTAAGCAAGCTGTGGACGACTTCTTTAAACAATTGAATGAAACGCAAGCTTCTCGTCCGCTCAGAGATATGTGCCACAAGATTATTGCTGATTTCGACAGTTGGTCAGATATCTTTAAAGCGCTTGTGCACGAGGTCTTCAAAGAATATGGCTTATTACTTATTGATGCGCATGATTCACAATTACGTCGTCTCGAACAGCCGATGTTTAAATATATCATTGAACAGCATCAGTCCGTCGATGCTGCTTTTAGACAAGGTCAGGCTAAGACGATTGAAGCGGGTCTTGAACAAATGATTCAAACGGATACGAATGTGCATCTATTTCTCGAACACGACCAAACGCGTGAGTTACTCATTTATGAAGATGGTAAGTTTAAGCTGAATAAAAGTCAGGAAACACTATCTAAAGAAGAACTACTTAATATAGTAGAAACTGAACCAGAACGTTTGTCGAACAATGTAGTGACACGTCCTGTAATGGAAGAGTGGTTATTCAATACAGTCACTTTCGTCGGCGGGCCAAGCGAAATTAAATACTGGGCTGAGCTCGCGCAAGTCTTTAAGATATTAGACGTAGAAATGCCCATCGTTCTTCCACGTATGCGTATCAGTTATCTCAATCCAAGAGTGGAGAAATTGTTAAATCGCTATGATATTCCACTCGATGAGGTTATTGAAGAAGGCGCAACACGCCACAAAGATGATTTTGTGAGAGCGCAAGCTTCAGATACATTTATTAATAAAGTTGAAGAGATGAAAGTACAACAAGAAGCGCTTTACCAATCACTTCAACAAGAGTTAGATGATAATCACGATAATACAGTTCTACTCGATAAAAATAATGAGATTCACCAATTCCAATATGATTATCTCATTCAACGTTATTTACTAAATATTGAAAGAGAAAATCAAATTAGTATGACGCATTTCAGAGAAATTGAATCAACACTCCACGCGATGGGTGGTTTACAAGAAAGAATTTGGAATCCACTCCAAATTATGAATGATTTTGGGATAGATGTGTTCAGTCCCTCCACCTATCCACCACTTCCTTACACATTCGACCATATTATCGTTAAACCTTAGAGTGAGTAAGAATTTACCCGATTTGCTATTACAGCAGATCGGGTTATTTTTATGCCTATTTGAAAGAATTCGGGTAAATTTTATATAAATAGTGGAGGATAGTGGGGAGATGTGGTAAATTATATATATGGAAGGTGAGGTGAGGTAGAATGTTCATGGGTGAATACGAGCATCAGCTTGATACGAAAGGCCGTATGATCGTGCCTTCGAAGTTTCGCTATGACCTTAATGAACGTTTTATCATCACACGAGGCCTTGATAAATGCTTATTCGGCTATACTTTGGAAGAATGGCAGACCATTGAAGAGAAGATGAGAACCTTACCTATGACCAAAAAAGATGCGCGTAAATTTATGCGTATGTTCTTCTCCGGCGCTGTCGAAGTAGAGTTAGATAAGCAAGGGCGTATTAACATTCCACAGAATTTAAGACAATACGCGAATTTATCGAAAGAATGTACAGTAATTGGGGTTTCAAATCGTATAGAGATTTGGGATCGTGAAACTTGGAATAACTTCTACGATGAGTCTGAAGAAAGTTTCGAGGATATTGCTGAAGATTTAATTGATTTTGATTTTTAAAATGGAGGAATTGAAGTGTTTCATCACGTCAGCGTCATGTTGAAAGAGACCATTGATTATTTAAATGTTAAAGCAGATGGTACGTATGTTGACTGTACTTTAGGTGGCGCGGGTCATGCCCTCTATTTGCTGAATCAATTAGGTGATCAAGGCAGATTGATTGCGATTGACCAAGATCAACATGCTTTGGACAACGCGCGAGAAGTTTTAAAAGATCACCTTGACAAAGTTACTTTTATACATAGTAATTTTCGGAATATAACAGAAATTTTAAATGATTTAAATATTGAAAAGGTCGATGGTGTCTATTACGATCTTGGCGTTTCTAGTCCTCAATTAGATGTACCAGAACGTGGATTTAGTTATCATCACGATGCGAAATTAGATATGCGCATGGATCAGACGCAAGACTTAACAGCATATGACGTAGTTAATACATGGTCGTTCCATGATTTAATGCGGATATTTAACCGTTACGGCGAAGAGAAATTTGCGAAACAAATTGCAAGACGCATTGAACAACATCGAGAGAAAGAACCGATAGAGACGACGTTACAACTCGTCGATATCATTAAGGAAGGTATTCCTGCTAAAGCAAGACGTAAAGGCGGGCATCCAGCGAAGCGCGTCTTTCAAGCGATCCGGATAGCCGTCAATGATGAATTAGCAGCTTTCGAAGATTCGTTGGAGCAAGCCATAGCTCACACCGAAGTGAATGGCAGAATATCTGTTATTTCTTTCCATTCCCTCGAAGACAGGCTATGTAAACAAATGTTCCAAGAATATGAGAAAGGGCCTGATGTTCCGAGAGGCGTACCCGTCTTACCAGAGGAATACACACCTAAACTTAAACGTGTGAATCGCAAGCCAATTACCGCTACTGAAGAAGATTTAGAAGACAATAATCGTGCGCGTAGTGCGAAATTACGTGTCGCAGAGATACTTAAATAAGGAGTGAATCTTAATTATGGCTGTAGAAAAAATATATGAACCTTACAACGCTGCACCACAACATGCACCCGAAACACAACCTTCGGAACAGCCAAAGCAGTCTGTAAAGAAGAAAGTAGTCGTTAAACTTACTAAGTTCGAAAAAATGTTATACATAGGGTTGATAACCGTAATTGCCTTTATCAGTATATATATGCTATCTTTAAAAATGGATGCGTATGATACACACGGCAAGATTGCAGATTTAGACCATAAAATCGAACAACAAGCAAGTGAAAATAGTTCTATAGAATCTGAAATTAAGAAAAACTCTTCATATGAACGCATTTACGACAAGGCAAAAGAACAAGGAATGAGCCTTAAGAACGACAATGTAAAGGTAGTGCGTAATAATGGCGAAGCGAAAAATTAGACTTAAAAAACCCATTTTTAAACTAAAAAAAAATAAAATAGGGGCAGTCCTACTCACTATCGGATTCGGACTGCTCTTTTTTACGTTAGCGCTAAGATTCACTTATATCATGCTAACCGGTCACTCTTCGGGGCAGGATTTAATCATGAAAGCCAATCAGAAATATCTCGCTCAGAAGACCGAACAACCTGAAAGAGGTAAGATTTACGATCGCAATGGCAAGATATTAGCTGAAGACGTAGAACGGTACAAGATTGTAGCCGTCGTCGATAAGAAAGCAGACGAAGGTAGCGATAAGCCGAAACATGTGGTTGATAAAAAGAAGACCGCTAAAAAGCTCGCTACTGTGTTAGATATGAAGCCGAAAGAAATTGAAGACAAACTCAATAATAAGAAAGCGTTCCAAGTCGAATTTGGCCAAAAAGGAACGAATATCAAATATAAAGAAAAAGAAAAAATTGAAAAAATGAATTTGCCGGGTATTGCACTTTATCCGGAAACAGAACGTTCTTACCCGAATGGTAACTTCGCTTCGCACTTAATTGGTATGGCACAGAAAGATCCTGATAATGGTGACTTGAAAGGTGCGATGGGTGTTGAAAAGATATTCGATAGCTATCTATCAGGTCGTAAAGGATCTCTTTCATACATCAGTGATATTTGGGGTTATATCGCTCCGAATAGTAAGGATGAGAAGATGCCGAAACGCGGTGATGACGTTCATCTCACACTCGACTCTAATGTGCAAGTCTTTGTTGAACGCGCGCTCGATGAGATGGTCGATCACTTTGCACCTAAAGATCTCTTCGCAGTCGTAATGGATGCGAAGACGGGTGAAATTCTCGGTTACAGTCAACGACCTACTTTTAACCCGGAAACAGGTAAAGACTTCGGTAAGAAATGGGCGAACGACCTTTACCAGAACACGTATGAACCTGGATCTACGTTCAAGACGTATGGACTTGCTGCGGCGATTCAAGAAGGTAAGTTCAAGCCGAATGAGAAATATAAATCAGGTCATAGAGATATCATGGGTTCGCGCATCTCAGACTGGAACAAAGTTGGTTGGGGTAAAATACCTATGACACTAGGGTTTACATACTCTTCCAACACGTTGATGATGCATCTGCAAGATTTAGTTGGCCCGGATAAGATGAAAGATTGGTACAAGAAATTTGGCTTCGGCGAGACGACGAATGGTCTCTTTGATGGCGAAGCTAAAGGTGGCATTGCTTGGGATAACGAGGCGCAACAGAAGACATCAGCGTTCGGTCAATCCACTACAGTGACACCAGTTCAAATGCTTCAAGCACAATCGGCATTTTATCACGATGGCAATATGGTGCGTCCGTCGTTTGTGAATAGTATAGAGAATCCAGCCACACACGATACATTTTATAAAGGCAAAAAAGAATACAATGGTAAACCGATTACCAAAGATACAGCGAAGAAAGTCCGTACTGAACTAGATAAAGTCGTCAACAGCGAGAAAAGTCATGCGCAGAACTATCGTCTGAAAGGCTATAGTATGGAAGGTAAGACTGGTACTGCGCAAGTTGCGAGCAAGAAAGGCGGATACGAAGAAGGGGACAATCCTTATTTCGTAAGCTTTATCGGTGCAGCGCCGAAGAAAGATCCGCAAATCATCGTCTACGCAGGTATGTCACTCGCTCAGAAGAACGACCAAGAAGCCTATGAAATGGGTGTGAGTCGCGCATTTAAACCAATCATGGAGAATACGTTGAAATACTTGAATGTCAAGAACAGCAGTGGCAAAGATAAATCCGATGTGAAGTATAGTAAAGTGCCGGATGTAGAGGGCCAAGAATTAGACAAAGCCAAGACAAGTATTGAATCGAAATCGCTCAAAGCGGAAGTGATTGGTAGCGGTAAGAAAGTAACGAAACAATCTGTGAAAGCAGACAAATCATTATTACCACACAGTCGAGTGTTGTTACTCACTGACGGAGACTTGACAATGCCTGATATGTCAGGTTGGTCGAAAGAAGATGTGGTCGCTTTCGAACAATTAACAAACATTAAAGTAGATATGAAAGGTAGTGGTTACGTTTCTGACCAATCCGTTAGTCAAGGTACTAAGGTAGGTAAGAAAGATAAAGTCACTGTATCATTATCTGCTGAAGATATTGATGGCACCGAAGATCATAAGAAACAAGATTTAGAGACGTCGAAAGATGGTAAGAAAGATAAAGATAGCAAGAATAAGGATGAGGGTCCAAAAAAGAAAGACAAAGATAAGAAAGATCAATCTGATCAGCAAGACAACAAACAATCTGAGAAACAATCAGATGGTTAAGGGCTTGAGAAGATAGAATAGTAAGTGACGAGACGAGAGAGTAGTTGTACAACAGGTCGGAAGAAGAAGTGGCTAAGATTCAACCTTCATGAAAGAGGAGCTTAGGCTTCTTCACCTGTGCTACCTCATCCGTTCACTCACTATTCGATACATAATCCACCAAGTAACGTGTAATATTGACCCGAGAATTGAGGAGGAAACTATGATTTATTTATTGGCAGTCATTGCATTTTTAATCACATTTATATTGGTGCCATTACTCATTCCAACTTTAAAACGAATGAAATTTGGGCAAAGTATTCGTGAGGAAGGACCTCAAAGTCACATGAAGAAGACTGGTACACCTACGATGGGAGGTTTAACATTTCTCATCAGTATTGTTGTGACAACGATTCTAGGTATCATCTTTACAGACTATAGTGCAGAGTTAACTTTGATGCTCTTCGTCACAATCGGCTTTGGTCTCATTGGCTTTATCGATGATTACATTATTGTAGTTAAGAAGAATAACCAAGGTTTAACGAGTCTACAGAAGTTTTTAGCACAAATCGCTATCGCAGTGATTTTCTTCTTCTTTAGTTATGTTTTTAACTCTGGTGATATGTCAGTGGGTATTCACATCCCATTCACTGAAACTGAAATACCACTGTCATTCTTCTATGTCATCTTCTTAGTCTTCTGGCAAGTTGGCTTTTCAAATGCAGTCAATCTTACAGATGGCTTAGATGGCCTAGCGACAGGTTTATCTATTATTGGTTTCATTATGTATGCGATTATGGCATTTATTCTAGATCAACCCGCAGTCGGTTTCTTCTGTATCATTATGATTTGCGCGTTAGCCGGTTTCTTACCATTTAACTTGAACCCGGCAAAAGTATTCATGGGGGATACAGGAAGTTTAGCATTAGGTGGTATATTCGCTACCGTTTCTGTCCTTTTAAATGCTGAAATTTCTCTGCTCTTCGTTGGTTTCGTCTTCGTGATTGAGACGTTATCAGTGATGATGCAGGTCGCATCTTACAAGTTGACAGGTAAGCGTATTTTTAAAATGTCACCATTACATCACCACTTTGAATTATGTGGCTGGAATGAGAAGAAAGTAACGACAGTATTCTGGACAGTCGGTTTAATTACCGGATTAATTGGTTTATGGATTGGAGTGCACTAATTTAAATGTTGAGTTATACAGGGTTAGAAGATCAAGACGTACTTGTACTTGGATTAGCGAAAAGCGGCTACGAAGCGGCGAAGTTGTTAAACAAACTCGGTGCGAAAGTCGTTGTTAACGATGGTAAAGATTTAAGTCAAGATTCTCATGCCAAAGATTTAGAACATATGGGTATTGAAGTCATTGGCGGACAACATCCATTATCATTATTAGATAAGAATCCCATCATCTTTAAGAACCCCGGCATCCCTTATTCTGTACCTATTTTACAAGAAGCGTCGAAACGTAATTTGAAGATCTTAACAGAAGTTGAACTCAGTTATCTCGTATCTGAAGCGCCGATTATCGGTGTGACGGGTACAAATGGTAAAACGACAGTGACCTCGCTCATTGGAGATATGTTCCAAAAGAGCCGTGAAGTAGGGCGATTATCAGGGAATATCGGTTATGTAGCTTCCAAGGTTGCACAGGAAGCAGCGCCAGAAGATTACTTGATTACCGAATTATCTTCATTCCAACTCTTAGGAATTGATACGTATCGTCCGCACATCGCCATTATTACTAACATTTATTCTGCGCATCTCGACTATCATGAAACGCTAGAGAATTACCAAAATGCGAAGAAGAATATTTATAAAAACCAAACTGAGGATGACTACTTAATTTGTAATTATCACCAACGTCATCTCATTGAATCTGAATCACTTAAAGCCCGTACATATTACTTCTCTACTCAACAAGAAGTCGATGGCATTTATATTGAAGATGACTATATCGTCTTCCAAGGGTTCAGAATCATCCATGTTGATGATGTCGTCTTACCAGGCGAGCATAACTTAGAGAACGTCTTAGCAGCAGTGCTTGCTGCGTTGCTTGCAGGCGTGCCGGTACGTGCGATTATCGATAGTTTAATCACTTTCTCTGGTATTGAACATCGCTTGCAATACATTGGTGCGAATAAGACGAATAAATATTATAATGACTCTAAAGCAACGAATACATTAGCGACACAATTTGCCTTGAACTCATTTGAGCAACCAATTATCTGGTTGTGTGGAGGTCTAGATCGAGGTAATGGTTTCGATGAACTCGCACCATATATGACAAACGTTCGCGTGATGATTGCTTTCGGAGAGACGCAAGAGAAATTTGTTAAATTAGGTTCTAGTCAAGGAAAATACGTCATTCGCGCTACAGATGTCGAGGATGCAGTAGACAAAGTGCAAGAGATTATAGAACCTAACGACATCGTGCTGCTCTCACCGGCTTGTGCAAGTTGGGATCAGTACAACACATTTGAAGAACGTGGTCAGAAATTTATTGATCGCTTCCGTGCGCACTTACCACAGTTTTAAAGGATGTGACTTAACATGTCAGAGAATGAGAACGTAAAGCAGTTTGATTCCAAATATCTGAAAGCCAAACGTATCGCAAGGCGACGGAAGCAAAGACGTATTCAATTTATCGTCTTCGGCATTCTGCTCCTCTTCATCATCTTGCTTCTACTTTATATGTTTACACCACTGAGCAAGATTAAAGAGGTGGAAGTTAAAGGGAACGATAACGTGAGTACGAGTGAGATCAAGAAGACAGTCAATGTGACGAACCATTCGCGCATGTATACTTTTAGCACGAAGAAAGCTGCTAAGAAATTGGAAGATAAGACGCTCATCAAGCACGCAAATGTGCATAAGCAACTGCCGAATAAGTTGATTGTGGATATCTCAGAGTATAACATCGTTGGTTTAGTGAAGAAGAAAGATGAGTATGTGCCAATCCTCGAGGATGGCAAAGAGCTTAAACATCTCTCTGGTTCTGCTAGCAATGGTCCCGTATTAACTGGTTTTAGTAAAGGTAAGAAGCAAGACATCATAGACGCGTTAAATAAGATGCCGAGCAATGTGCGGGCCGCTATTTCAGAAATCAGTTACGAACCGACTAAGGGAAGCGAGAATCAAATCAAGCTTTACACTTCCGACGATATTCAAGTGTTAGGCAACATTCGCACGATTGCTAAGAAGATGAAGTACTATCCGCAAATGACAGAGGCGCTCGACCGAGATGAAAGTGGAAATCTCAAGCGAAACGGCTATATTGACTTAACAGTCGGTGCCGCATTTGTTCCGTATAGTGAAAATGACGATGACCAATCTGATTCTGAGAAGAATGTGAAAGCTGGATCTGAGCATGAAGATAAAGCAAAAGATGAACTCCAAGAAACATTGAATAAAATTGATAAAAACAAAGATAAAAGTGATGATAAAAATAATTAAAAAATTTAGATAAACAGATGTGTTTATAGTTCACAAGCAATGCTACGTATTGTAAACTGAATGTAGTATGTACTTGAAATGTAATTGTCAGGAGGTGCCTATCTATGGAGGAACATTATTATGTAAGTATAGATATTGGTTCATCGAGTATAAAAACAATAGTAGGCGAAAAATTTCACAACGGAATTAATGTGATAGGTACAGGACAAACCTATACGAGCGGAATTAAAAATGGATTAATTGACGACTTTGATATCGCACAACAAGCGATTAAAGATACGATTAAAAAGGCATCTATTGCTTCAGGTGTAGATATTAAAGAAGTCTTCTTGAAACTACCTATTATCGGTACAGAAGTTTATGACGAAACAAATGAAATTGAATTTTACGAAGACACAGAACTTAACGGTACACACATAGAGGATGCGCTAGAAGGTATTCGCGATAAAAACGATGTTGAAGGTACTGAAGTTATCGATACTTTTCCTATCAAATTCTATGTGGATGGGGACAACGAAGTATCAGATCCGAAAGAACTTGTCGCACGTCATTCTTTACGCGTGGATGCAGGTGTTATCGCAATCGAACGTTCAATCTTAATCAACATGATTAAATGTGTTGAATCATGTGGCGTCGATGTCTTAGACGTTTATTCTGATGCGTATAACTATGGCTCAGTTCTCTCAGCTACTGAACGCGAATTAGGCGCATGTATCATTGATATTGGCGAAGATTTAACTCAGCTCGCTTTCTATGAACGTGGTGAACTGGTTGATGCAGACTCTATCGAGATGGGTGGACGCGATATTACAGACGATATCGCTCAAGGTCTTAACACGACACACGATACAGCTGAGAAGATTAAGCATCAATATGGTCATGCTTTCTATGATTCTGCTTCAGATCAAGATGTCTTTAGTGTCAACCAATTAGACAGTGAAGAGACAGCGCAGTATACACAGAAAGATCTCGCGGACATTATCGAAGCCCGTGTCGAAGAAATTTTCTTCAATGTATTTGACGTTCTGCAAGAGCTTGGTTTGACGAAAGTAAATGGCGGCTTTATCGTTACAGGTGGTTCAGCTAATTTACTCGGTGTCAAAGAGTTATTGCAAGATATGGTTAATGAAAAGGTTAGAATTCATACACCTTCACAAATGGGTATCAGAAAGCCAGAATTTTCTTCTGCTATCTCAACAATATCTAGTAGCATTACTTTCGATGAGTTATTAGATTATGTTACAATAAGTAATCATGATAGTGAAGAATTTGAAGAAGAAGAAATCGAACCAGACGAGAAAGACACTTCTTCTAAATCAAGTGGATTTGATTGGTTCAAGAAGAAGACCAACAAATCAGAAACAACACATCACGAAGATGTGAAAGATACTGAAGGTGCAAGAGAGCCATATAGTGTTGAACATGGTGAACATGAACAGCAAGAAGCTCAACCTAAAGAAGAAAGTAAATTTAAAAAATTGATGAAATCTCTATTTGAATGATTGGCCATTAATACTAGGAGGAAATGCAATGTTAGAATTTGAACAAGGATTTAATCATTTAGCGACGTTGAAAGTCATCGGTGTAGGGGGCGGCGGTAACAACGCCGTAAACCGTATGATTGATTACGGAATGAATAACGTAGAATTTATTTCTATTAACACTGACGGACAAGCTTTAAACTTATCTAAAGCTGAGTCTAAGATCCAAATTGGTGAGAAATTAACACGTGGTTTAGGTGCAGGTGCTAACCCTGAAATTGGTAAGAAAGCAGCTGAAGAATCACGTGAACAAATCGAAGACGCAATCCAAGGTGCGGACATGGTATTCGTAACTGCTGGTATGGGTGGCGGTACTGGTACAGGTGCTGCACCGGTCGTAGCGAAGATTGCTAAAGAAATGGGCGCTTTAACAGTAGGTGTCGTTACTCGTCCATTTAGCTTCGAAGGTCGCAAACGCCAAACTCAAGCAGCAGCTGGTGTTGAATCAATGAAAGCTGCAGTAGATACATTAATCGTTATTCCTAACGATCGTTTATTAGATATCGTTGATAAATCTACACCAATGATGGAAGCGTTTAAAGAAGCAGATAACGTATTACGTCAAGGTGTTCAAGGTATCTCTGACTTAATCGCTGTTTCAGGTGAAGTGAACCTTGACTTTGCCGACGTTAAGACAATCATGTCTAACCAAGGTTCTGCATTGATGGGTATCGGTGTTTCTTCTGGAGAAAACCGTGCAGTTGAAGCTGCTAAAAAAGCGATTTCTTCTCCATTACTTGAAACATCTATCGTGGGTGCCCAAGGCGTGTTAATGAACATCACAGGTGGAGAATCACTTTCATTATTCGAAGCTCAAGAAGCAGCAGATATCGTACAAGATGCAGCGGACGAAGATGTTAACATGATCTTCGGTACAGTAATCAATCCTGAGCTACAAGATGAAATCGTAGTAACAGTTATCGCTACTGGTTTCGAAGACAAACCAGCTTCTCAAGGACGTAAAGCGTCTAATACTGGTTTCGGTTCAAGCGCAACAAGCAGCTCAAGTTCACAAGAAACTTCATTCTCTACACGTTCAACTGAAAGCACAGGTGGCGTAGAGAATACGACTGAAAGCAGAAGTCATTCTACTAAAGAAGATGACATTCCAAGCTTTATCAGAAACCGTGAAGAAAGACGTTCAAGAAGATCTAGACGTTAATAGTCACATGATAAAGCGCTATAGCTGAGTCTGGGTAACACTCAGTCATCAATTAAATGAATAACAATGTGGCCGGTTGAATTGCTTTACACAAAGTGTGCAAGCGACACAGCAATTCGACCGACCTATAAGAGTGGGACTGTGATTCAAATTTTTAATGAAATTTCGGATGCTGTCTCACTCTTTTTTAGAATATAAGCCACAAAGTATAAATGAGATCACTAGAACGAGGAAAGTGAGTACGTATGTCAGAGAAGTTTATTAAATTACCGCATAGATTAGAATATCAAGATGCGTCATTATCCAATATTTTTCTAGGTATGACCACGAGAGAGGATGGTTTGAGTCCATATCCAGATCATGCCTTTAATATGGCGCGTTATACAGATGATGCAGCTGATCACATTACACAACACCAAGCAACGCTCGCATCTATCATTCATATGCCGACCTCTCACTGGGTCTTTCCGATTCAGACGCATGGCAATCGTGTGACTGAGGTGACACGGCGAGATAGAGGAACGAATATCGATACGTTAACCGACGCTTTGCATGGTATTGATGGGCTTTATACCTATGATACAAACATTATGTTAACGATGTGTTATGCGGATTGCGTGCCCATTTATTTTTATAGTGAGCGACATCATTATATTGGTTTAGCACATGCAGGTTGGCGAGGAACAGTAGGCCAAATCGTCGTTAATATGATTGAGGAAATTGATTTCGATATCAAAGATTTACAAGTGGTTATTGGTCCGGCTACCTCAACATCGTATGAAATTAATGATGATATTAAATCCCAATTTGAAGATTTAGCGATTGATACCTCTCGTTTTATTGAGACGAGAGGGCTTGACAGACATGGCATTGATTTGAAGGAAGCGAATGCTTTACTTTTAGAAAAAGCGGGATTATCCAGAGATCAAATTACGATTACGCAATATGAAACATCTGAAGACTTAGACTTATTCTTCTCTTATCGAGTGGAAAAAGGACAAACCGGACGGATGTTGGCGTACATCGGTCAACGCGAAACAAAGGAAGGGGAAGTGTGAGATGAGTGTACAAGAGCAATATCAAACGATTCAAGAAGAATTGAAAGCTGCGAGCGAAAAGGGAGGTTGGACGACACAACCTGACGTGATTGCTGTGACGAAATATGTTACAATAGACCGAGCTAAAGAAGCGTATCAAGCTGGCGTACGACACTTCGGTGAGAATCGTGTCGAAGGCTTCTTAGAGAAGAAAGAAGCGTTACCAGATGACGTGACGATGCACTTTATCGGTCCTTTGCAATCGCGTAAAGTGAAGGAAGTCATCAATGAAGTTACATACTATCACGCACTTGATCGCTTAAAGATAGCTAAAGAAATTGACAAACGTGTCGATCATACTGTGAAATGCTTCGTACAAGTGAATGTGTCAGGTGAGTCTTCAAAGCATGGTCTTGAACTTAGTGAAGTGAAAGACTTTATTGAAACACTTACTGACTATGAACATATTGAAGTCATCGGCTTGATGACGATGGCACCGTATACAGATGACGAAGCTTATATCAAACAATTATTTGAACAATTAAGAAAGCAACGCGATGAAATACAATCTCTCAATCTAGCGCATGCACCTTGTACCGAACTTTCTATGGGCATGAGCAATGACTATCAAATTGCTGCTGAAGCGGGTGCGTCATATGTGCGAATTGGGACGAAACTTGTAGGAAATGAGGAGTGAAGCTATTGGCTTTAAAGGATTTATTTAATGGATTTTTCACTGTAGAAGAGGAAGATGATGAGTTAGAGGCACCACCAGAAAGAGAACCACGTAGAGAACAATCTCAGAACCAAGCAGCTGAGACATCACAAATTGAGCCAAATGAACGTCAACGTTCTTTACAATCTGTGCCGAAAAAGCAATCTTCTAGATACCAATCATCACAAGGTGAAAGGAAGTATCATATGAATCAATCACAGAAATCAAATACACGCAATGTAGTGAACATGAACAACCAAGAACAATATGATTACGTTCAAGAAAGTTCTAAGATGTGTTTATTTGAGCCACGCGTCTTCTCAGATACACAAGATATTGCTGATGAGTTGAAGAATCGTCGTGCTACATTAGTGAACCTTCAACGTATCGACAAGGTTTCAGCTAAGCGAATCATTGACTTCTTAAGCGGTACAGTCTATGCGATTGGTGGCGACATTCAACGCGTAGGTTCAGATATCTTCTTATGTACGCCTGACAACGTAGAAGTAGCTGGAACGATTACAGACCAAATTGAGAACGCTGATTTTCATGGTGAATAGAGGCTAAATTATGAGTTTAGAAATATTAAGCACGATTTTCAATATTATATTGATTCTCGTTAGAATTTATACCTTTGGAATGCTCTTTTACTTCTTAATGTCTTGGCTACCGGGTGCGCGTGAGAATGGATTAGGTCGATTCTTAGCTAAGATTTATGAGCCGTTTTTAGAACCATTCCGACGCATCATTCCACCGATTGGAATTATAGATATTTCATCTATCGTCGCACTCTTTGTGCTGTTCTTGTTTAGAGAAGGTTTAGGAAGTCTCTTTAGCTTGATTATGCATTCATTATAATGTGTGCTTTAACGGTAGATAGATTGAGATTCGAGCTACGCATATACACGATAAGATAACTAAAAGTCCCGCTCTGACGTTGTGAGGGTTGGGACTTTCTTTGTAGTGGATATAAATTATTTGTATAGAAAGGAGCGTGAGCACGATAGATATTTATCAACACTTTCGAAGTGAAGAGCGTGAGATGATCGATCAATTGATTGATAAGTGTAAACAGGCGAATGATCATTACGCCCCGCAACTTACCAACTTTTTAGATCCTAGAGCACAGTATATTGCTGAAGTGGTGACTAACAGTTTCGAAGATTTACACATCCATTTCTTCGGGGGTTATCATGCCGAGCGTCAACGTGCGATTATTGCACCCTCATATCACGAACCGGATATAGAGGATTTCGAAGTGGTACTGATTGAGGTTACTTATCCGAAAAAGTTTGTGACGATTCAACATCAACATGTACTAGGTACGATTATGTCCATGGGGATTGAACGTGAGCAACTAGGTGATATACTAGTGAATGAGACGATACAGTTCGTTTTGACAAAACAGTTAGAATCTTATATGATGTTGGAATTAACACGTATCAAAGGTGCAACAGTGAAACTTAATTCTATTCCGTTTAAAGATATGATACAATCTAAAGAGGAATGGAAATCATTTCATGCGACTGTCAGCGCATTGCGTTTAGACGTAGTGTTGAAAGAAATGATACGTAAATCGCGTTCCATCGCGAAACAATTGATAGAGAAGAAACGTGTGAAAGTGAACCATGTTATTGTCGACTCAGTCAACTTCCAATTAGATGTCGGTGACTTATTGTCCATTCAAGGATTTGGACGTGCACGCATCACAGACATCGGAGGTAAGACGAAGAAAGATAAGGTTCACATTCAGTTTGAAACTTTGTTTAAATAGAATCGAAGCGTAGGTAGAGATAGAGGAGGTCATTCAATGCCTTTTACACCTAGTGAAATTAAACATAAATCATTTTCACGTGTGAAAAATGGTTACGAAGCAACTGAAGTAGCAAACTATTTAGAACAGTTAAGTAAAGAAATTGAACGTTTGAAAGAAGACAAGAAACAACTTGAGAAAGTGATTGAAGATAAAGAAACAAATCTTAAATCATATAAAGATGTGCATCAATCTGTGAGCGATGCTTTAGTTCAAGCACAGAAAGCTGGCGAAGAAACGAAGGCTGCTGCTACGAAAGAGGCTGAAGCGACAAAAGAGAAAGCGCAAGCGGAAGCTGACCGTATCGTTAACGATGCAGTAGAGAAAGCACGTCGCTTATCTTTCCAAACAGAAGATATGAAACGTCAATCTAAAATCTTTAGATCACGTTTCCGCATGTTAGTGGAAGCACAACTCGATCTTCTCAAGAACGACGATTGGGATTATCTTCTGAATTACGATTTAGATGCACAACAAGTGACAGAAGAGAATGTACAGCATTTAAATAATGAAGATTTAACGCCTGAAGAACAAGCGCTTAAAGAGAAGCAAGAAGCAGGCGATAACGAGCAAAGTAATGAACAGACAGAGAAGACATCTAAAGATGATGACTCAAAGTCTAAATAATATGGTTTGATAGAACAGACGCGTAAGAAACAGTTTGCATATGATTAGCGAGCTAGGGATGGTGAAAGCCTAGTATATGTGTGTTTCTTATATCACTGTTCGATAAGTGTAATAATGTAGTTGAGAGAACTCTAAGTTGAGTTAATCAGGGTGGTACCGCGATGGTTCGAGTCGTCCCTGTTAATTGAACTTAGAGTTCTTTTTTAATAGTAAGAAGGAGTGAATGAAATGGACTATAAAGAAACCTTATTAATGCCAAAGACAGCTTTCCCAATGCGTGGAGGTTTACCCAACAAAGAACCTAAGATCCAAGAAGAATGGGATGAGAAAGAGATTTATCAAAAATCTTTAGAGAAAAACAAAGGTAATACATCATATATTCTTCACGATGGCCCTCCATACGCGAATGGTGGCTTACATATGGGGCATGCGTTGAATAAGATTCTTAAAGATATCATCACGCGCTATAAGACGATGCAAGGGTACTATACGCCATACGTACCAGGTTGGGATACACACGGTCTTCCAATCGAACAAGCATTGACTAAAAAAGGCGTTAAACGTAAAGAAATGTCAGTTTCTGAATTCAGAGAGAAATGTAAAGAATTTGCGTTAAACCAGATTGAATTACAGAAAAAAGATTTCAAACGTCTTGGTGTGAGTGGTGACTTCGACAATCCTTATATCACTTTAAAACCTGAATATGAAGCAGCGCAATTACGTTTATTCGGAGAAATGGCTGCGAAAGGTTTAATTTACAAAGGATTGAAACCTGTCTACTGGTCTCCATCAAGTGAATCTTCACTTGCAGAAGCGGAAATTGAATATCATGACAAACGTTCTCCATCTATCTACGTCGCATTCGATGTGAAAGACGGTAAAAATGTTGTAGATGAAGATGCACAATTTATCATCTGGACAACTACACCATGGACACTGCCAGCTAACGTAGCAATCACAGTACACCCTGAATTAACTTACGGAGAATACCTCGTTGATGGTCATAAGTACGTCGTAGGTAAAGACTTAGTTGACGATGTAGCTGAGAATTTAGGTTGGAATACGGATGACATCGAATTAGTGAAAGAATTCTCAGGTAAAGATTTAGAATATGTTGAAGCGCAACATCCATTCTTAGAAGATCGTACAGTCTTACTCATCAATGGTGATCACGTTACTACAGATGCAGGTACAGGATGTGTGCACACGGCACCTGGACACGGGGAAGATGACTATATCGTAGGTACGAAATATGACTTACCAGTAATTAGCCCGGTTGATTACAAAGGTGTGTTAACGGAAGAAGCAGGTCCGTTCGCTGGCGAATTCTATGACAAAGCGAATAAACCAATTACTGATTTACTTAAAGAGAATGGCTCACTATTGAAATTAGACTTCATTACACATAGTTACCCACATGATTGGCGTACGAAGAAACCAGTTATCTTTAGAGCGACACCACAATGGTTTGCTTCTATCGATAAAGTCCGTCAAGATATTTTAGATGCGATTGAAGAGACGCATTTTAAAGTAGACTGGGGTAAAACACGTATCTATAACATGATTCGTGACCGTGGCGAATGGGTTATCTCACGTCAACGTGTCTGGGGTGTGCCGCTTCCGGTATTCTACGCTGAAAATGGCGACATCGTGATGACTGAAGAAACAGTGAATCATGTGGCTGACCTTGTAGAAGAATACGGTTCAAACGTGTGGTTCGACCGTGAAGCGAAAGATTTATTACCTGAAGGCTTTACACACCCTGGTAGCCCTAACGGTGAATTTACGAAAGAAACAGATATCATGGACGTGTGGTTCGACTCTGGTTCATCTCACCGTGGTGTGCTTGAACAACGTCCAGAGTTATCATTCCCAGCTGACCTTTATCTTGAAGGTAGTGACCAATACCGTGGTTGGTTCAACTCATCTATCACAACATCAGTAGCGACGCGTAATCGTTCACCATACAAGATGTTGCTCTCTCACGGCTTCGTTATGGATGGCGAAGGTAAGAAGATGAGTAAATCATTAGGTAACGTTATCGTTCCCGAACAAATCGTGAAGCAGAAAGGTGCAGACATCGCACGTTTATGGGTAAGTAGTGTAGACTATCTTGCTGATGCGCGTATTTCAGACGAAATCATTAAACAAACTGCGGACGTGTATCGTAAAATCCGTAACACATTGCGCTTCATGTTAGGTAATGTTAACGACTTTAATCCTGAAACAGATGCTATTGCTGAAGCTGATTTATTAGAAGTCGATCGCTACATCTTAAATCGCTTCCGCGAATTCACAGCAAGCACAATTAAAAACTATGATAACTTCGATTACCTCAATATCTATCAAGAAGTTCAAAATTTCATCAACGTAGAACTCAGTAACTTCTACTTAGATTATGGTAAAGATATTCTTTACATCGAAGAACGCAGTGCACACAAACGTCGTAGCATGCAAACGGTGCTTTACCAAATCGTCGTAGATATGACGAAATTACTTGCGCCAATTCTTGCTCATACTGCTGACGAAGTTTGGAGTTACATTCCACATGTTCAAGAAGAAAGTGTTCACCTCACTGATATGCCGAAAGTTCAAGACGTTGATACTGAGTTAGTTGAGAAATGGAACACATTCATGAAACTTCGCGACGACGTGAACCGTGCATTAGAAATTGCACGTAACGAGAAAGTTATCGGTAAATCATTAGAAGCGAAAGTGACAATTGGTAGTAACAGTGACTTTGACGCGACAGAATTCTTACAAGGCTTTGAAGATTTACAACAATTATTCATCACTTCTCAAGCTGAAGTTGTGGACAATGTTGAAGGCGGCGCTTCTTATGCACACGGTGACATCAAAGTTGAACATGCTGACGGCGAGAAATGTCAACGTTGCTGGAACTACAGTGAAGACCTTGGTTCAGTAGGTGAACTCACTGACCTTTGCCCACGTTGCCAAGCTGTCGTGAAGACCTTAGTTTAATTTCGATTATAAATTGATTTGACGCTAAGTCAGTTAGGTAAAATGACTCAAAGACATCCTTTTGAATGACGTACACGCGCATTCAAGAGGGTGTCTTTTGTTCTGAAATGATGAGATTCATTACTAAGTCTAAACTTTTGTTTATATAGGGATTAAGTTATAATGAAAGTTGTTGTCTATATGGACGAACTAAAACCGAGGAGGTACCTCAATGAAGCGCCAGTACTATATTGGAACTACGGTAGTAGTCACATTATTGATATTAGCAATAGACCAATTGACGAAATATTTAATTGCAGCAAAGATGACCATAGGCGATTCTTACACGGTAATTCCCCACTTCTTAAATATCACTTCACATCGTAATAATGGTGCGGCGTGGGGCATTCTAAGTGGTAAAATGGGCTTCTTTGTCATCATTACACTTATTATATTAGCGATTCTCATTATCTTTTATATTAAAGAGGCGAAGGGCAATTTATTCATGCAAATCGCTTTAAGTCTTCTGTTCGCTGGAGCGATTGGTAACTTCATCGACCGATTATTTCATGGCGAAGTAGTGGACTTTATCGACACAAATATCTTCGGATATGATTTTCCAATTTTTAACGTAGCAGATTCAAGTTTGACGGTAGGGGTTATCTTCATCATCATTGCTTTGTTAAAAGATATGAATAATAAAGAGGAATAGGAGGTAAGATCATGGAACAACATCAATTCAATATTGCAGAAACGAATTTAGCTGGGTCACGCATTGACAAAGTCCTTCCAGAATTTAACAGTGAGTGGTCACGTTCACAAATGCAAGGCTGGATTAAAGAAGGTTTAGTAAAAGTAAATGATAAAGTGGTCAAAGCGAACTACAAAGTGAAAGCGAACGACGTCATCGAAGTGACTGAGAAGGAAGTTGAAGAAGCGGATATTCAACCCGAAGATTTGAACTTGGATATTTATTATGAAGATGACGATGTCGCGATAGTTTACAAACCTAAAGGTATGGTTGTGCATCCCTCACCAGGGCATTACTCTGGAACACTCGTCAACGGCTTGATGTATCAAATGCAGAATTTATCTGGTATCAATGGTGAAGTTCGACCAGGTATTGTACACCGTATCGATAAAGATACGTCAGGACTCTTGATGGTCGCGAAGAATGACGTGGCCCACCGTAGCCTCGTCGAACAATTGATGGCGAAGACAGTGACGCGTAAATATTCAGCGCTCCTGCATGGCAATATTCCACATAATTACGGAACAATCGATGCGCCAATCGGACGTAATAAGAATGATCGACAAGCGATGGCAGTCGTCGATGATGGTAAAGAAGCTGTCACGCATTTCGATGTGAAAGAACATTTTAAAAAATATACATTAGTGGAATGTGAACTTGAAACAGGACGTACGCACCAAATTCGTGTGCACATGAAATATATCGGCTATCCGCTCGTTGGTGATCCGAAGTATGGTCCGAAGAAGACGTTGGATATTGGTGGCCAAGCACTACATGCTGGCGTAATTGGTTTCCAACATCCTAGAACAGGTGAGTATATCGAACGTACGGCACCAGTACCTGATGACTTCGCAAATCTATTAGATGAATTGCGTCATAGTGATAGCTAAGTATAGGTGCAAGCGTGATAAGGCACTGTCATGTGAACTACGGCGTCTATTGAGGGTTGAAACGATCCAGACTTCTATAACTATTGTGGTTAAGCGATGAGAACCACTGAACTTTCACTATAGAATTAATTTGTGAAACCATTTCAAACTCAACTTGACGCTCGACCGTATTAGATGTAAAATTTAGATAAAGTTAAATCGCATATTTAAAAAACGCAAGTCTTTAACGATGAGTCCAGAGAGGCTCCGAAGACATCGCATATTGAGTCGCATACATGAGATTCATAGAGAAGAACTTCCGCATGCTATCGTGGAGGTCATGACTATGAAATACTCAACCTTCACGTACGTTCATTTCAATGAATGTACGACTCTAACGCCAAGTCATAAGTATCACGAAGGTGTATCCAATCAAGACCGCATGTCTTCATAAAGACATGTGGTCGTTTTTTGTATGCACAACTGATCTTTAAATGTCATATCAATCTAATTTCAAAGTGTAGGTGGAGATTATGTCTGAACGAATTATCATGGATGATGCAGCCATCCAACGTACAGTAACACGTATCGCTCACGAAATACTTGAATATAACAAAGGAACAGATCGTCTTGTATTGCTTGGTATCAAGACACGAGGCGCATTTTTGGCGAAACGCATCCAAGAGAAGATTGAGTCCATTGAACATCAGTCTGTACCCACTGGCACAATTGATATCACGCAGTTCAGAGATGACAAAGAAGCTTCATCTGTAGAGACAACTCAGCCACCTTTCGATATTGACACAGAAATTACAGATCAAGCTGTGATTATTATTGATGATGTACTTTATACGGGTCGTACAGTCAGAGCGGCATTAGATGCGATATTGGGGCACGCGAGACCGCATAAGATTGGACTTGCGGCACTCGTTGACCGTGGCCATCGCGAATTGCCGATTCGTGCTGACTTCGTGGGTAAGAATATTCCAACAGCACGTGACGAAGCAGTATCCGTTTACTTAGAAGAAGTTGATCGCAGCAATGCCGTCGCAATTGAATAATTCAGCTTTTAAATCAGTACGAGAGACTGAAAAAGCATGTACACTGATTCAAGAAGAGTGAGGTCTTTGAATCAGCTGTACCGTCCTTTTATGCATGTGTAGAGCAACGTGTATCTTCATGATTAAAGGATGTCTTGTTTCAGTCTCTTTACACCGAGTAAAGAGACTTTTTTTAAAAGGAGAAAAAGAGATGGAAAATGAACAATTGTTTGAGCGCACGGCGAAACCGGTGCTCGATGTCAGAGACAAACCGAAACCTTCACCATGGGCATTCTTGAGTACCCAACATTTATTTGCGATGTTTGGCTCAACGGTACTCGTACCATTCTTAACACATATGCCGATATCAGCAGCGCTACTCGCCTCAGGAATCGGAACTTTATTATACATACTCATCACACGAGCGAAGATCCCAGCCTACTTGGGTTCAAGCTTTGCCTTTATCACGCCCATCATCTCAGGTATTGCCAACCATAGTCTCGGTGATATGTTAGTCGCACTCTTTATGAGTGGTGTAATGTACGTCATTATCGGGTTAATCATCAAACTCAGTGGGATTAATTGGCTCATGCATTTGTTGCCACCTGTTGTAGTTGGTCCAGTCATCATGGTTATCGGTTTGAGCTTAGCTCCGACAGCGGTAAACATGGCAATGTTTGAGAACTCTGGAGACATGAAAGGTTACAACTTGAGTTACTTGCTCGTAGCAATGATTACTTTGCTCGTAACGATTTGTGTACAAGGTTTCTTTAAAGGGTTTCTATCACTGATACCTGTACTTGTAGGGATTATCGTCGGCTACATCGTGTCAGTTTGTATCGGCCTAGTTAACTTCGCACCGATTGCTCATGCGAAATGGCTGCAATTACCTGATATCTACTTACCGTTTAAAGATTACGTTCCGTCATTCCATCTCGGACTCGTCTTAGTGATGGTACCGATCGTCTTCGTTACTGTCAGCGAACACATCGGTCATCAAATGGTGATCAATAAGATTGTAGGACGTAACTTCTTTAAAGACCCAGGATTAGACAAATCCATCATCGGTGACGGTGTATCTACGATGTTTGCGAGCATCATCGGCGGTCCGCCAAGTACGACATACGGTGAGAATATCGGGGTACTAGCGATTACGAAGATTTATAGCATTTACGTCATCGGTGGAGCAGCATGTATCGCTATTTTGCTCGGTTTCATCGGTAAGTTCACTGCTCTGATTTCATCCATACCCACACCCGTGATGGGCGGCGTTTCCATCTTACTTTTTGGAATCATCGCAGCGAGTGGTTTGAGAATGTTAGTTGAAAGCAACGTCGACTTTGCGCAGAACCGCAACTTAGTCATCGCTTCAGTCATTCTCGTGATTGGTATTGGAAACTTAGTTTTTAATTTAAAAGGATTAGGCATCAACCTACAAATTGAAGGTATGGCCTTAGCTGCTTTAGCAGGCATTATCTTGAACTTAATATTACCGCAACCTAAATCAGCAACTGACAGCAAGGACGCATAACGGAAAGAAGATGGAGGTTAGAATATGGGAAACTTACTATCAATGGAACATTTATCGACGACAGAATTTGACCACTTGATACGCAAAGCAAGTGAATTTAAATCTGGCGCTAGGCCTTTCCCGCAATACAAAGATCAGTTTGTAGCAAATCTCTTCTTTGAGAATTCTACACGTACGAAGAGTAGCTTTCTCGTAGCTGAACAGAAGCTGGGATTAAACTTAGTGGACTTTGAAACTTCTACTTCATCCGTTCAGAAGGGCGAGTCCTTATACGATACATGTAAGACGTTAGAAAGCATCGGCGTGAATTTACTCGTTATTCGCCATTCTGAGAATGCTTACTACGATAAACTAGACAATATCAACATACCTATCATTAATGGAGGAGACGGCAGCGGCCAACATCCTACTCAAAGTTTATTAGACATTATGACGATTCATGAAGAATTTAAGCGTTTTGAAGGTTTGAAAGTACTCATCTGTGGCGATATTAAAAACTCTCGCGTTGCCCGAAGTAACTATCACAGTTTGACAGCACTCGGTGCAGAAGTCATGTTCTCGAGTCCGCAAGAATGGCAAGACGACTCAATTGGCGCACCATATGTTGATATGGATGAAGTGATCGATCAAGTTGATATAGTCATGTTACTCCGCGTACAGCACGAGCGACATGGTTCCGAAGAAGTCGATCACTTTGAAGCGGGTCATTATCATCATGACTTCGGCCTTACACCAGAACGCTATCAATGTCTTCAAGAACACGCGATTATCATGCATCCTGCTCCAGTGAATCGAGGGGTTGAGATTGCTGACGAACTCGTCGAAGCACCTAAGTCGCGCATCTTTAAACAAATGGAAAACGGCATGTTCCTACGCATGGCTGTGATTGATACAATTTTAGACAATCGAAAGGGGTAAATTACTATGAAATTAATTAAAAATGCACAAATTTTACAAAATGGGGAATTACAACAAGTAGACATACTAATCGAAGGCGAACGCATCAAGATGATTGACGACCAAATCGATAACACGCTCGATGCGGAAGAAATCGATGCACAGGGTCAATTTGTAGCACCAGGACTTGTCGACGTACACGTTCATTTACGTGAACCAGGCGGCGAACATAAAGAAACAATTGAAACAGGTACGAAAGCAGCAGCACGCGGCGGCTTCACTACCGTATGTCCGATGCCGAATACGAAACCTGTACCTGATTCTGTAGAGAATCTAGAACATGTGAATAAGATTATTGCAGATAGCGCACAAGTTCGTGTCTTACCATACGCAGCGATCACTGTACGTCAAGCAGGTAAAGAGCATGTCGACTTTGAAGCTCTCGCTCAACATGGTGCATTCGCGTTCACAGACGATGGCGTAGGTGTGCAAGAAGCAAGCATGATGTACGAATCCATGAAAGCGGCAGCGAAACAAGGTAAAGCAGTCGTAGCGCACTGCGAGGATAATAGTTTAATATACGGTGGCGCGATGCATGACGGTAAACGTAGTAAAGAGTTAGGCATCCCAGGTATTCCAAACATTTGTGAAGCAGTTCAAATCGCGCGTGACGTGTTACTCGCTGAAGCGGCAGGTGCACATTATCACGTATGTCACGTTTCAACGAAAGAAAGTGTACGTGCAATTAGAGATGCGAAGAAAGCAGGCATCCACGTGACAGCTGAGGTTACACCACATCACCTCTTGCTTACTGAAGACGATGTGCCAGGTGACAATGCGATTTATAAAATGAATCCACCGTTACGTAGCAAAGAAGACCGTGACGCCTTAATCGAAGCCTTACTTGATGGCACAATCGATTGTATCGCAACAGACCATGCGCCACACGCAGCAGAAGAGAAAGATCAACCAATGACTCGTGCACCATTTGGTATCGTAGGTAGTGAAACAGCATTCCCATTACTTTACACTCACTTCGTTAAAAATGGGGACTGGACATTACAACAACTTGTTGACTACTTAACGATTAAACCTGCACAAACATTCGACTTACCTTATGGCAAACTTGAAGAAGGTAGCTTAGCCGATTTAACGATTATCAACTTAGATCAAGAGCGCGAAATTAAAGCTGAAGACTTCCATTCTAAAGCAAATAACACACCGTTCTTAGGTTACAAAGTATACGGTAACCCAGTGCTTACAATGGTTGAAGGAACAGTGAAATTTAAGGAGGAAATCTAATGATTGAGAAACGTTATCTCGTATTAGAAGACGGATCATATTATGAAGGGTACCCACTTGGTTCAGATAACTTAACAATGGGTGAAATTGTATTTAACACTGCGATGACAGGTTATCAAGAAACAATTTCTGACCCATCTTATACAGGACAAATCATTACTTTTACTTATCCACTCATCGGTAACTATGGTATCAACCGTGATGATTTCGAAACGCTCGTGCCTAGCTTGAACGGCGTTGTAGTGAAAGAAGCGAGCAAGCATCCTAGTAACTTCCGTTCGCAAAGAACATTCCATGAAGTGCTCGTTGAATACGATATCCCAGGCATTTCTGGCGTCGATACACGTAGTATTACTCGCAAGATTAGACAATATGGTGTCTTGAAAGCTGGATTTACAGATAACAAAGAGGAAATTGACTCACTCGTTGAGAAGTTGAAATCAACAGAATTACCACGTACTGAAGTACAAACAGTTTCAACGAAATCTCCTTATGTTTCTACAGGTTTCGATTTAAGTGTCGTTCTTGTAGACTTTGGTAAAAAGCAAAACATCGTGCGCGAACTCAACGCGCGTGGCTGTAATGTTACTGTTGTCCCTTACGATACGACAGCTGAAGAGATTAAACGCATGTCTCCGGATGGTGTCATGTTATCTAATGGCCCAGGGGACCCAGAAGAAGTGCAAGTAGCGATTGAGATGATTAAAGGCATCCTAGGCGAAATTCCATTCTTCGGTATTTGTCTTGGACATCAACTCTTCGCCTTATCTCAAGGTGCAACATCATTCAAGATGAAATTCGGACATAGAGGTGCGAACCACCCGGTTAAAGACTTGAAGACAGGTAAAGTTGCATTAACAAGTCAGAACCACGGTTACTCTATAGATAAAGATTCTTTAGAGAATACAGATTTAGAAGTGACACATATCGCGATTAACGACAATACAGTTGAAGGTTTACGTCACAAGACATTACCTGCATTCTCAGTTCAATATCACCCTGAGGCATCACCAGGACCAACAGATTCAAACTACTTATTTGATGAATTTATCGATATGATGAATCAATTTAAAGAAAAGGAGCGTCATACTCATGCCTAAACGTAAAGATATAGAAACAATTCTTGTCGTTGGATCAGGACCGATCATTATCGGTCAAGCAGCAGAATTTGACTACGCAGGAACACAAGCATGTCTCGCCTTGAAAGAAGAAGGCTACCGTGTCATCTTAGTCAACTCTAACCCTGCGACAATTATGACGGATAAAGAAATTGCGGACGAAGTATATATCGAGCCGTTAACACACGACTTTATCGCACGCATCATCCGCAAAGAACAACCAGACGCTTTATTACCTACATTAGGTGGACAAACAGGTCTCAACATGGCAATTCAACTTCACGACAGTGGTGTGCTTGAGGCAAATGGTGTGACGTTACTCGGTACACGTTTAGAGTCTATCCAACAAGCAGAAGACAGAGAGCAATTCAGAAGCTTGATGAACGATTTAGATGTACCAGTACCTGAAAGTGACATCGTTAATACTGTAGAACAAGCCTTTACTTTTAAAGAACAAGTGGGTTATCCACTCATCGTACGCCCAGCCTTCACAATGGGTGGAACTGGTGGCGGTATTTGCCATAACGATGAAGAATTACGTGAAGTTGTTTCTAATGGACTTCACTATAGCCCAGCCACACAATGTTTAATTGAGAAATCAATCGCAGGTTACAAAGAGATCGAATACGAAGTTATGCGTGATAAGAACGACAACGCGATTGTAGTATGTAACATGGAGAATATTGACCCAGTTGGTATCCACACTGGTGACTCAGTCGTAGTGGCACCAAGTCAAACGCTTTCTGACGTTGAATATCAAATGTTGCGTGACGTATCATTGAAAGTCATTCGCGCGTTAGGTATTGAAGGAGGTTGTAACGTACAACTCGCTTTAGATCCGGATTCAATGCAATACTACATCATTGAGGTTAACCCTCGTGTATCTCGTTCATCAGCACTTGCATCTAAGGCGACAGGTTATCCAATTGCGAAACTTGCGGCTAAGATCGCTGTAGGATCGACTTTAGATGAAATGTTAAACCCAATCACTGGAACGTCTTATGCAGCCTTTGAACCTGCGTTAGACTACGTGATTTCTAAGATTCCACGTTTCCCATTCGATAAATTTGAAAAAGGTGAACGTGTCCTCGGTACGCAAATGAAAGCGACAGGGGAAGTTATGGCGATCGGTCGTACTTACGAAGAATCATTATTAAAAGCAATTCGTTCATTAGAATATGGCGTACACCACTTAGGTTTACCAAATGGTGAAAGCTATAGCTTAGATTACATTAAACAACGTATTCAAGATCAAGACGATGAGCGTCTCTTCTTCATTGGAGAAGCGATTCGCCGTGGTACAACATTAGAAGAAATCCATGAGATGACGATGATTGATTACTTCTTCTTAAATAAATTCCAACAAATCATCGACATTGAGCATGACTTGAAAGAACACAAGGGCGATGTGGACTACGTTCAATATGCGAAGAACTACGGCTTTAGTGACCGTGTGATTGCCCACCGCTTCGACATGACAGAAGATGAAGTTTATCAACTACGTAAAGATAACGGTATTACACCTGTTTATAAAATGGTTGATACTTGTGCGGCTGAATTTGAGTCTACTACACCATACTATTATGGTACTTACGAACAAGAGAACGAATCTATCGTTACGGATAAAGAGAAAATCTTAGTACTTGGTTCTGGTCCTATTCGTATCGGTCAAGGTGTAGAATTCGACTACGCGACAGTACACGCTGTATGGGCAATTCAAAATGCTGGATACGAAGCAATCATTGTGAATAACAACCCTGAAACAGTTTCTACAGACTTTTCAATCTCAGACAAGCTCTACTTCGAACCACTTACTGAAGAAGATGTCATGAACATCATCGATTTAGAGCAACCTAAAGGCGTTGTCGTTCAATTCGGTGGTCAAACAGCAATCAACTTAGCTGACAAACTAGCTAAACACGGTGTCAATATCTTAGGTACAACGCTTGAAGACCTTAACCGTGCAGAAGATAGAAAGGAATTCGAAGCGCTACTTCGCACTATCGATGTGCCACAACCTAAAGGTAAGACAGCGACTTCTCCAGAAGGTGCCTTAGAGAACGCGCGTGAAATCGGCTATCCAGTTGTCGTTCGCCCATCCTATGTACTTGGTGGACGTGCAATGGAAATCGTCAACAGTGATGACGAATTGAAGAACTACATGAACCAAGCGGTTAAAGCAAGTCCAGATCACCCAGTATTAATCGACCGTTATCTTACAGGTAAAGAAATTGAGGTCGATGCAATTTCAGACGGTGAGACAGTGATTATTCCTGGTATCATGGAACACATCGAACGTGCAGGTGTTCACTCTGGTGACTCTATCGCAGTTTATCCACCTCAAACTTTAACGCAAGAAGAAGTGGATACACTTGAAGATTACACAATGCGTTTAGCGAAAGGCCTCAATATCGTGGGTCTGATCAATATTCAATTCGTTATCGCTCACGATGGTGTCTATGTGCTAGAGGTTAACCCTCGTTCAAGCCGTACAGTGCCGTTCTTGAGTAAAATTACTGGCATTCAAATGGCACAACTTGCGATGCGTGGTGTAATGGGCGAGAACCTTCAAGAATTAGGTTACCAACCAGGTATTCAACCACACAGTGAAGGTGTCTTCGTTAAAGCTCCAGTCTTCAGTTTTAATAAACTGAAAAACGTTGATATTACGCTTGGACCTGAAATGAAATCTACAGGTGAGGTCATGGGTAAAGACTTAACGATGGAAAAAGCATTGTTTAAAGCGCTCACAGCTAGTGGTGTAGAAGTGAAAGACCACGGCACAGTGCTCATGACGGTTAGCGATAAAGATAAAGAAGAAATTGTTGATATCGCACGTCGCTTAAACGAAGTAGGTTACAGAATTCTTGCGACTGAAGGTACAGCACATAAACTTAACGACAATAATGTGCCCGCACAAGTCGTAGGTAAGATTGGTCGTGAAGACGATATCTTAACTCAAATTCAGAACAATAAAGTTCAAATTGTAATCAATACGATGACAAAAGGTAAAGAAGTCGAAAGAGACGGTTTCCAAATCCGCAGAACTTCTGTAGAAAATGGCGTACCATGTCTCACTTCTTTAGATACTGCAAATGCCTTAACGAATGTCATTGAAAGTATGACATTTACAATGAGAACAATGTAATCGTATGGAAGAAGTCAAAGGTCTATGATTTTTACTATTGAGTAATAGGAGGTAGATCGGGTTAGCATCTACCTCTCTATACTCATTTTATTCATTACGAACTGAAAGCGGTGGATGAGTTTAAGAATGATAAGCTCAATGTGATTGTGATATTATTTTAAATTTTTCTAAACTATACACACTATTAAGTGAAATACTGAGGTGGATTAATCAGTGGAAACTTTGCCAATTATCGCTTTAGATTTCGAATCTAAAGAGAAAGTAGACCAATTCTTGGATTTATTCGATGAGCCACTTTACGTTAAAGTCGGTATGGAATTGTTCTATCAAACAGGCCCAGAACTCATATCAGACATCAAAGCGCGTGGTCACCGCATTTTCCTAGATTTAAAGCTTCACGACATACCCAATACAGTAGGTAAAGCGATGGAAGGACTAGCGAAATTAGAGGTCGACATGGTCAATGTGCATGCAGCGGGGGGCACAGTAATGATGCAGCGTGCATTAGAGGGCTTAAGAAAGCATACCCCCGATACGAAACTCATCGCTGTGACACAGTTGACTTCAACGACGGAAGAGATGTTACATGACGAGCAGAACATTCAAACATCCATTGAAGATGCTGTCTTAAACTATGCGCAACTCGCACAACAAGCACAGTTAGATGGCGTCGTATGCTCACCGTTAGAAGCAGGGTTATTAACACAGCATTTAGGTTCAGATTTCTTAAAAGTCACACCAGGTATTCGTCCGAAAGATGCGCAAACGAATGATCAGAAGCGCATCACTACGCCTGAAGAAGCAAAGACAAATGGCTCTACACATATTGTAGTCGGACGTCCTATTACACAAAGTGACAATCCCGTAGAAAGCTATCATAAAATCAAAGAAAGTTGGTGCAACTAACATGGCAAGATCGATTGCAGAATCTTTATTAGATATCGAAGCGGTATCACTCTCACCAAACGATCGCTTCACTTGGAGTTCAGGTATCAAATCACCTATCTATTGTGATAACCGCGTGACACTTGGCAATCCAAAAGTTCGTCGTCAAATCCGCGATGGTTTAGCAGCATTAATTCGTGAACACTTCGGCGATGTTGAAATCGTGTCTGGTACAGCAACTGCAGGTATTCCTCACGCAGCATACTTATCAGAAGAGCTAGATTTACCGATGAACTATGTTCGCTCTAAGAGTAAAAGTCATGGGAAACAGAATCAAATCGAAGGTGCAAACAGCCAAGGTAAGAAAGTTGTTGTCGTTGAAGATTTAATTTCTACAGGTGGCTCTTCAATCACCGCTGTAGATGCATTGAAAGAAAGTGGCGCAGAAGTACTTGGTGTCGTAGCCATCTTTACTTATGGCTTGAAGAAAGCGACAGAAACATTTGAAACTGCTAACGTGCCTTTCTATACTTTGAGTGATTATAATGAACTCATTGAAGTAGCAGAAGAAAGAGACGTCATTACGAAAGAAGATATCGATACACTTGTTGAGTGGCGCGATAATTTATAAGTTGATCGTAAAAATAATCCTGTGTTGACGTGCTTGATGCGACGCAACACAGGATTATTTGTATTTCAATTATATTAACGAATAAACATTTTAATCAGTAACCAACCTACCAATAATACGACAAAGAAGACGAGTAATGGAATAAGCACGAATGTCATAATTTACCTCCACGTATTTTTAATCTATTTTAACAAAATAATGTGACTTAGGAAATGTCGGAGTTGTAGTGGTAGCCCAGGAAGATTAAGGTGCTACGTTCGTCTACGCGTGGCTCATGCGCCAAGTTCGTGATATGTTACAATGAGTAAAGATGATTTAACCGAAAGTAATGGAACGGTTGAAAAGAGGAGGATAACGGATGAGTATACCTAAAGTGACTACGTTTATGATGTTTAATGGTCAAGCTGAAGAAGCGATACGTACATACGTAGAAGCTTTCGATGATGCAGAAATTCTCGCAATGCGTCGTTATAGTGAAGAAGATGACGCGCCGACAGATTATTTACAACATGCGATCTTTCGATTGAAAGACCAAGTATTGATGGCGATTGACAATGTGAATGGCATGGATATTGAAATGAATCCAGCGATGTCATTGTATGTCACTGTTGATACGGCGATGGAAATGGAAAGATTATTTAGTAAATTGAAGAATCAAGGTGCCATCTTAATGCCGAAGACCGAAATGCCACCGTTCAGAGAGTTTGCATGGGTGCAAGATCGTTTCGGTGTGAATTGGCAATTAGCTTTACCTGAGAAACAATAGTTTTCGACAAGACTGAGGTACATTAAAAGACCCAGCCGATACAGTAGGATGCGACTTCCTTACTTTGTTCGGCTGGGTTATTTACGTTTATAAAAGGATAGCACTATTACGCTACTTGTTAATGTTTAATCCTTTCTGTGAAAGCTGCATTTAGAAGATGTGCTCGAGATGATGATTATTTCTCATCTATTTTCATCGCTTTAATGTGATCATAATCAGGCGTCGCAAACAGCGTTTTCTGATTGTCGTAAGTAACAAATCCTGGCTTTGCTCCTGAAGGTTTATGCACATTTTTGATTTGCGTATAGTCCACAGGAATTTGAGCAGAATTTCCTGCTTTAGAGAAGTAACCTGCCAACATCGCAGCTTCTTTCAACGTTTCCTCACTCGGATCGTCATTCAGTATCACGACGTGTGAACCTGGAATATCCTTAGTGTGAAACCACCAATGTTGTTTAGCGGCTTTCTTGTTCGTTAAATAATCGTTCTGTTTATTATTTTTACCGACAAGCATCGTATCTCCATCCGTAGAACGATAATGTTGCAACTGAATTTGAGGTTTTTTCTTCTTCTTACTTTGTTTACGCGCTTTCATGTAACCTTGTTCAGCTAACTCGTCGCGAATTTCATCAATATCATCAACCGTAATATGTGCGAGTTGTTGCTCGATATTCTCGAAATATTGAATGTTGTCTTTCGTTAACTTGATTTGGCGCTCGACTTCATATTCCCGACGTTTCAAACGATTGTATTGTTTGTAGTAATATTGCGCATTCTCAGACGGCGATTTCGTCGGATTAAGGGGGATGTCCACCTCTTCATTCGTATAGTAGTTTAACGCCGTCACATGGTTGTCACCTTGATGGATACGATAAATATTTGCCGTAATTAATTCCCCGTAAAGTTGTTCGCGATCTTTATCTTTCGCACTTTCAGATTCTTGCATGAGTTTACCTAATTTATGTTGATTCTTCTGCACTTGTTGTTGCACGAAACGTACGAGATCATTCGCGCGTTGCTTCACACGTTCTCTTTCACCACGTGCTTCATAGTAGCGGTCAAGTAGTTGATGCAAGGAGTCATAGATGACCGCATCGTCGTCAAACTGTTGCAGTTTCATAAAGTAGAAATCTTCTTTTCCCGTTTCATGATTTTTATGGAAAATGGGAGTTTCTGGCCCTTCTGTTTCAGCGAGTACTTCAGCAAAAGCTTCAGGTAACGTTTCAGTTGTCATAAATTGCTTACGATTGACAATTTCGTTCGTGATGAGCGGACTAAAGCCTTCGAACGTATGAAGTAACTGTCGGGCAATTTTACCACTATTAAAATCAATATATTGATTTACTTGATCAGCAGAAATCTCGTAAGGGTTCAACTTATCCTGCGTCGGCGGCGTTTCATACTTAAAGCCAGGCATGACAGTACGATACTGATTGGTATTCGGCGTGAGATGTTTAAAACCTTCGATAATCTTACGGTCATCATCGACAAGAATAAGGTTACTGTGTTTACCCATGATTTCTAATATGACAGTGCGGTAAATCGTATCGCCTATTTCATCTTTACTTTCAATATCTATTTCAACACGGCGGTCATTACCGATTTGACGAATGGCTTGCACAAATCCACCTTCTAAGTGCTTACGAAAGACGCGCGCAAACATAGGTGGGTCAAAGGGATTGTCGTATTTCTTCTCAGTGATATGCATGCGAGAGAAGCTAGGATGGATTGACAATAAGAGTTGATGATTCTTACGTTGTTGGCGAATCACCATGATGATCGTGTCATTCTCAGGTTGATTGATTTTATGAATGCGACCACCGATTAGAAATTGTAAGTCTGCTACCATTTTCTTGGTAAATAAACCATCATATGCCATGTGTATCATCCACTTTCTATAATTTCAGTGAACTCATTGTAACATGAGATGTGAGGTGGGCATAGGAGAAGATTTGTCTACGGACGCTATACAATTAAATAGGGAGTATGGTATCATATTGTAATAATAGAAGAATAGCTAGAAAGGTCGTAAATCATGGATAATGAGAAAGGTTTGCTAATTGTGCTTTCTGGTCCCTCGGGTGTAGGAAAAGGGACGGTGCGAAAGAAAATATTTGATGACCCATCGACATCTTATAAATATTCAATTTCAATGACGACACGTGATATGCGTGAGGGAGAAGAAGATGGGGTGGATTACTTTTTCAAGACGAAGAAAGAGTTTGAAGATCTCATCAAGCAAGACCAGTTTATTGAGTATGCAGAATACGTAGGAAATTATTACGGGACACCTGTGCAATACGTTAAAGATACTATGGAACAAGGTTATGATGTCTTTCTAGAAATAGAAGTTGAAGGTGCAAAACAGGTTCGTAAGAAATTTCCAGACGCACTATTTATCTTCTTAGCACCACCAAGTTTAGATCATTTACGTGAGCGTTTGGTCGGACGTGGTACGGAAAGTGATGAGAAGATTCAAAGTCGTGTAAACGAAGCACGTAATGAAGTGGAAATGATGAATCTCTACGATTATGTCGTAGTGAATGATGAGGTTGAGTTAGCGAAACAACGCATTCAATCCATTGTTGACGCAGAGCACTTAAAGAGAGAGCGTATCGAAGCAAAATATAGAAAGATGATATTGGAGGCTAAAAAATAATGTTATACCCTGCATTAAATGATTTAACTAACCAAGTTCGTTCTAAATACTTAATCGCAACAACAGCTGCGAAACGTGCAAGAGAGTTAGAAGACAAACCTGAAAGTACTTTATTAGATAATTACAAATCTGTTAAAACAGTAGGTAAAGCGCTTGAAGAAATTGCAGATGGTAACGTTTATCCTAACGGTACAATTGATCGTGACGAATAAAGCGTAGGCTCATACTTCTGAGTATAAATATTTGAGAGATGTACCATGTCGATATTAAATTGTGTCATTTCATAGCGTATGCGAAATCTGCAACATTGGGCAGAGTAGAACGAGAGCGTTTCATTAGTGCTCAAGTCAACGTTGCAGGTTTTTCGTTTTTTTAAAAGGAGAATAGAGGGCTGAAACAAGCCATCTTAACCTTTGTATGAAAGTGTTACGACGAGTGAGATGATAATCACAGTCTGTCATGCAATGAGCAGTGCGGTAGTGTAGTTCGTGTCCAAGTGGAAAGGACAAGCTATACTTCCGTGCTTTTTATTTTACCTACAAAATGGTGTATAATGAGAGTTAAAATGACGCAGATGAACGTCGACTCATAAAGCCTCAATAGTGGCATATGATGAGCTGAATTACATGCTCAAAGCGGATGTTTAAATGTCGTACGAAGAAACGTTACGATGGAATAATTCGATGGAGGACAATAGTGATGAAGAATATATTGTTGGCTGTGACAGGAGGTATTGCAGCATACAAAGCAATCGATTTAACGAGTAAGTTGACTCAAGCTAATTACAACGTGCGGGTAATGCTTACGGATAATGCGCAAGAATTTGTACAACCTCTCGCATTTCAAGCAATCAGTCGTAATGTCGTGTATACGAATACCTTTAAAGAGGAGAATCCTGAACAGATTCAGCATGTCGCTTTAGGTGATTGGGCGGATGCCATCGTCATTGCGCCTGCTACAGCAAATATTATTGCGAAGTTGAGTGTGGGGATTGCAGACGATATGGTCACTTCAACATTGCTCGCTACTGAAACGCCGAAGTTTGTAGCTCCAGCGATGAATGTGCATATGTACGAGAACGCTAGAACGCAACATAACATTTCCATCCTTAAAGGGGATGGCTACACGTTTATCGAGCCAGGCGATGGTTATCTTGCTTGTGGTTATGTCGCTAAAGGTCGTATGGAAGAACCACTACAGATCGTGGCACGCTTAAATGAGCATTTCAATTCATCTTCTCAAGAAGCGATATCTGAAACAACATCGAAGTCTCCAAGCACCTTTGCAGGCCAACATGCGCTGGTGACTGCTGGACCTACAATCGAAGAGCTCGATCCGGTGCGTTATTTGTCTAACCGTTCTTCAGGTAAAATTGGTTACGCACTCGCAGAAACGCTAAGAGATAAAGGCGCACAGGTGACTTTAGTTTCTGGTCCTACTTCATTGTCAGACCCAGAAGGTGTCGAAGTCGTTCGTGTTGAAAGCGCGGAAGACATGTTTGAAGCGGTAAAGAAACGTTACGATAACGTGGATATCGTCTTCAAAGCAGCGGCAGTTTCAGATTACACACCGACAGAAATGTTGCCGCATAAATTGAAGAAACAAGAAGGCGAACTCAGTGTGACATTTAAACGTACGCCTGACATTTTACAATACTTAGGCGAACATAAATCACACCAATATTTAGTAGGATTTGCGGCCGAAACGCGTGATATTGAGCGCTATGCGCAAGACAAATTAGAACGTAAGAATGCAGATGTCATCATTGCGAACAACGTGGGCGACCGTTCAATCGGGTTCAGTTCAGATAACAATGACTATACGATGTACTTTAAAGATCAATCTTCAGTCGCTTTAGGTAAAAAGCCTAAGGTCGAGTTAGCGCAGCTCATTGTAGATGAATTAGAAACTAGGTGGAAATAAATGATTGCCAAAGTCATAGTAGATGTTCAATCTAAAAGCGTCGATTATAACTTTGATTATCTCGTTCCAGAACGATTAGAGTCTGTCATTCAAGTAGGTATGCGCGTCATTGTGCCATTTGGACCGAGAACGATACAAGGCTATGTGATGGCATTAACTGACCGTCCAGATGAGAATTTAGACGTCTCTAAACTGAAGGAACTCAAGGAAATTCAAGATATTCGACCAGAGTTAACACCAGAATTGATTCAATTAAGCGAGTGGTATGGTAAATACTTTGTAACGAAACGGATCTCAATGCTTGAAGTGATGCTACCGGCAGCGTTGAAAGCGAAGTATACGAAAGTCTTCCATCTGAAAGATCTTAACGCCATACCTGATTCGCTTGTTAAGCATTTTGACAGCGCAGGTAACTACGAATATAAAGCTGCCCAAAAGAATGGCGATTTGAAAGCACTCTCAGACCTTTTACGAGAAGGGGCAGTGGAAGAACAAACACTTTTATCCCAAAGTGTGGGTAAGAAGACGCAACGTGCAGTACGTATTGCAGACGAATCAGCGATAGATAGCGTGTTAGCAGAATTAGAGTCGAAAGAGAAACAGTATGATTTATATGCGTATTTGAGCGATGAACGTCACCGAGACGTCTCTTTAAAAGAGTTACAAGAGATGGATTTCTCAATTTCATCCATCAATACTTTGACACGTAAAGGTATGATTGAAAAGTATGATGCGATAATTGAACGGGATCCATTTGCAACGCGTGTCTTTGAACAGGAGAAGAATCAGAAGCTCACTCAAGATCAACAACGTGCTTACGATGCTATTTGTGAAAGTATTGAAGAGCGACAACAACGCACGTTCTTACTTCATGGTGTCACAGGTTCAGGTAAGACAGAAGTTTATTTGCAGACGATTGAACGTGTCTTGAATCACGATCGACAAGCGATGATGCTTGTGCCGGAAATTGCGCTAACACCGCAAATGGTCTTGCGTTTTAAGAAACGTTTTGGAGATGAAGTAGCGGTACTTCACTCAGGCTTATCAAAAGGTGAACGGTATGATGAGTGGCAGAAGATTCGAGATGGTCGTGCGCGCGTCAGTGTGGGTGCACGCTCTAGTGTCTTTGCGCCATTTAAAGAGCTCGGCATGATTATCATCGATGAGGAGCATGAGTCCTCATACAAACAAGAAGATTATCCGAGATATCATGCGCGTGATATTGCAGAGTGGCGTAGTCAGTATCATCAGTGTCCACTCGTTCTCGGTAGTGCGACGCCGTGTCTAGAGTCCTATGCCCGTGCGGATAAAGGTGTATATCAGTTGTTGAGCTTACCAAATCGCGTGAACGATCAAGCGATGCCGCATATTGATATCGTCGACATGCGTGAAGAATTGAGTTCAGGCAACCGTTCGATGTTCTCGAATCAACTCAGAGAGGCCATTGAGTCGCGTTTAGCGAATAAAGAACAAATCGTCTTGTTCTTAAACCGCCGTGGCTATGCTTCGTTTATGCTTTGTCGTGATTGTGGTCATGTGCCACAATGTCCGAACTGTGATATTTCTTTAACCTATCATAAGTCGACCGATCAATTGAAATGTCACTATTGTGGTTATCAAGAAACACCCCCAGCTTTATGTCCGAACTGTGAAAGTGAGCATATTCGTCAAGTCGGAACAGGCACCCAACGCGTAGAAGAACTACTGCAACGTGAATTTGAAGGAGCTAACATTATTCGTATGGATGTGGATACAACGTCACGAAAAGGTGCTCATGAGAAATTATTAAACGACTTTGGCGAAGGAAAGGGCGATATTCTTCTCGGAACGCAAATGATTGCGAAAGGCTTAGACTTTCCTAATATTACCCTTGTAGGTGTGCTCAATGCCGATACGATGTTGAATTTACCTGATTTCCGCTCAAGTGAACGAACATACCAATTGTTAACGCAAGTGGCAGGCCGTGCCGGGCGTCATGAAAAAGAGGGACAAGTCATTATTCAAACGTATAATCCAGAGCATTATGCGATTAAAGATGTGCAGCAGAATGATTATTTGGCATTTTACCGTCAAGAGATGGAATATCGTAAACTTGGCAAGTATCCACCATATTTCTTCTTGATTAACTTTACGATTTCTCATCAAGAAATGAAAAAGGTATTAGAGGCGTCTAAGCATATTCACCAAATCTTGTTGCAACATCTGTCTGATAAGGCATTGGTGCTAGGTCCATCACCTGCTGCGCTAACGCGTATTAATAACGAATATCGTTTCCAAATTCTGATCAAATATAAGAGTGAACCGGATTTATATCAAGCGTTACAGTATCTGGATGATTATTACCATGAGCAATATATGAAAGAGAAACTCGCACTGAAGATTGACATCGCGCCACAAATGATGATGTAGCGATTGGAACGAGACAATTTGAATAAGACACCTACAATAGGCAGGAGACCTGCTCACTTTGTAGGTGTCTTTCCTTAATTATTAATTATTGTGCTCTGTCGCTATGAATGCGATTTAATAGATATTGATAGTAGCTGACTCTGACTTCAGAATCTTCAGCGTAGAAGAATTGTTGACCTGGGTAAGTATTCACTTCAAATAAGCCGATTTCTCCCTGTGGGTTCACACCCAAATCTATACCTAGCGCATCGAGTTCATAATCATAGAAGCGTTCAAAGCGTTTCGGAAAGCTTACACAAAGTTGTTCAAGTCGACGTTTAATATCTTTCCAATTATCTCCAAAGTTTGCTTTGAGAAACGGTACTATAGGTGAGATTCCACTGCCTTGGCTAATATTAGAAGTGATATGACGACCTAGTCCAATTCGCGGATAAATCTTAACTTTTTGCCATTGTCCTTTCTCGTTTTTACGCACATGTAGCCGAATATCGAACGGATGTCCTTCTTTCGTTTTAGATTCGAAAAATGGCTGGCAAATATAGTTAGGTTTTAAAAATTTATCATTAATAAGTGGCAATAAGTCCTCTTCGTTTAACGTTCTGGAAGTCATATCATCGGATAAAGTGATCTTATCGTCACATCGATCAATGACATAAATATTTCTTCCTGATTGCTAAACACAGGTTTCAGTAAGATTTTCTGATAGCGTGTTAAAAAGTCTAAAATATCCTCTGGCTTTTTAACTAAACGATAAGGAATGAGTACATCTTTAAAGTTATTGCTTTGGGATAACATTTTAAAGACTTTATTCTTACCGCCAAGCGTATGCGTCGTCATCACGGATACAGTTTGCAGTGAATCATAAATACTTTTATTTACTGCTTTCATGGGTTCGTTGTCCACGACATCTGGGTACCCAATGATACCGCGTCTCCAGTGACCATTTTCGAGAAAGAGACCATTAATTTGTTGATGCTCAGTATCTACATCCTCTGGGGTGAAATAGAAAAAGACTATGTCGTTAAAGTGACACATATAGGCTATAGTACGTGCTAATATTCCAGGTTGTTTGATTGAACGTAACATTCCAACTGTTTTCAATTGAGTAACTCCTTTTCAATATCATTGAAGCAAGGTTCAAGTGAGGCACATCGCTTCATGTTTGTTTCTTAGGTTTGTAATAAAAAGATATGGGTTGTGAAACAAGAGGTAATTTATTTAACTATACTTGTTCGACATTTAATATTATACAACAAAACTTTGAACAAGCGCGTGCTTAATTGTCATTTCACTCAATGGATTGTCTTTTAATTATAAGTAAAAATATTTAGCCTTAAGATATTAATACAACTCTCTTATTCACACGTTACTATTATTAAATAATTTTATTATATGGCTAGATTTTGATTTTATCCTTTTACTAAAACTCACAAAGCGTTTTCATACTATCGCAATTTGTTACTTTTTAAGTTATAATAACTTAATGAATTTTTATAAGGAGACGTCTATATGTCGATTAAGAAACTCGTACCATCTGCCCATCCCATATTGAATCATCCCACCTCATCAGTTACGCGATTCGATAACCAGTTGCAAACGCTATTAACTGATTTAGAAGATACACTTTACGCTGAGGAAGCTGCAGCAATTTGTGCGCCTCAAATTGGCATCGATCAACAAGTGGCAATTATTGATATGGGTCCTGACGGGTTACTACAATTAATTAATCCTCAAATCATCTCTCAATCAGATGAAACAACGACGGAGTTAGAAGGTTCGATAAGTTTAGAGGGAGTCTATGGTACGGTTACGAGAAGTCACATGATAGTGGTTCACGCACAAGACCGTCATGGGCGAGAGGTAGAGTTAACGGCATATGATGATATTGCACGCATGATCTTGCATATGTATGACCATTTTCAAGGTGTATGGTTTACAGATAAACTAGAGCAACGTATTTCTGAAGATGAATTGGAGGCGTATTTAGACGATGAGTAAGATAATCTTTATGGGAACCCCAGACTTTTCAACTAAAGTATTAGAAATGTTAATTGCGGAACATGACGTCATCGCAGTGGTGACACAACCAGATCGTCCAGTAGGTAGAAAGCGTAAGATGACACCGCCGCCAGTAAAACGTGTCGCACAAGAGGCGGGCATTCAAGTCTATCAGCCTGAAAAGCTTGCTGATTCAGAAGAGCTTGAGGACTTACTTCAACTCGATGCAGACCTCATAGTTACAGCAGCGTTTGGCCAATTATTACCTGAATCACTATTAGAAGCGCCACGTTTAGGAGCAATTAACGTACATGCCTCACTCTTACCGAAATACCGAGGAGGCGCGCCGATCCATCAAGCCATTATTGATGGGGAAAGTGAAACGGGCGTAACGATTATGTATATGGTGAAAAAGTTAGACGCTGGTAATATCATTTCTCAAAAAGCCATTGAGATTGAAGATCAAGATAATGTTGGCTCACTCCACGATAAGTTGAGTTTCTTAGGTGCAGAGCTCTTGCATGATACGTTACCAGACATTATTAATGAAACGAATGCGAGCATCCCGCAAGATGATTCGCAAGCATCTTTCGCTTCTAACATTGCACGCGAAGATGAACGAGTGAATTGGGAAGCGTCTGCACGCGATATATTCAACCACATCCGTGGTCTTTCACCATGGCCTGTTGCTTATACAACGATGGACGATACGAATATGAAATTGTTCGCAGCTCGCATTGAAGCAGATAAAGACGGACAGCCAGGTGAAATTATTGAGACGACGAAGAAAGCCATTATTGTAGGTACTGGTTCTAGTGATGCGATTGCGTTGACTGAGATTCAACTCGCTGGCAAGAAACGTATGCCTGTCGCAAATTATCTCAGTGGTGTACAAGAATCTCTCGTAGGCAAGGTGCTGGTATGACGGCTGAGACACATGCAAGAACGCTAGCCTTTGAAACGCTAGAGATGGTGATTAAAGATCGTGCCTATAGCAATATCGCACTTAATCAAACGCTTCAGCGTAAGGATTTGTCTCAAGCTGACAAAGGACTGATTACAGAAATCGTCTATGGCACGTTGAAACGTCAATATACTTTAGATTATTTACTCAAGCCTTTTATCCAAACGAAACTGAAACGCTGGGTTCGTATATTGTTGTGGATGAGTATTTATCAGTATCGTTACCTTGATCGTATCCCGACACATGCTGTGATTAATGAAGCGGTGATGATTGCAAAGCAGCGTGGCGGTCCGCACCAAGGTAAGATTGTCAATGGGATCTTGCGCCAAATCACACGTTCAGAACTACCTGATCCAATGGAGATTCAGGATCCCAAACGCCGTCTAAGCATAAGCTATAGTTTGCCGATGTGGATGATTGAACACTGGATTACACATTACGGCTTTGAAGAGACCGAACGCATTGCACAGTCTATGTTAGAGCATGTCGCGCAAACGGTGCGAGTAAATACGGCGAAGATTTCAACCTCAGAAGCTGTACAACGTCTAGAAGAGGAAGGGGTTTCAGTCGAAGAGGATGCGGAGCTTGATGTGTGTTTACATGTGAGCGGCGGAGTGATTGCGAACTCAGATAGTTTCCGTGAGGGCTTGATTTCCATTCAAGATAAAAGTTCGATGTTCGTCGCGCACTATCTCGACCCACAAATCGGTGATCATATCCTTGACGCGTGTAGTGCACCAGGAGGTAAAGCGTGTCATATAGGTGAATTACTACGTGGCACAGGTCAAGTTACTGCGACTGACATTCATCAACACAAGATTGCGTTAATCCAAGAGAATATTCATAAATTAGGATTATCGCATGTGAAAGCGATGCAACATGATGCGACCACGCCATATCAAGAGATGTATGATAGAATTTTAGTAGATGCACCATGTAGTGGACTCGGGGTATTGCGCCATAAACCTGAGATTAAATACACGCAATCCTGGGATGACATACACCAACTTGTTGATTTACAGTTGGAGATATTAGAGAATGTGAAACATCAGTTGAAACCAGGAGGAACCCTTGTTTACTCTACATGTACGATTGAACAACTTGAAAATGAGAACGTCATATATACATTTTTAAAGCAAAATAGTGAATTTGAATTTGAACCTATTGAACATCCGATCACCCATGAACAAGTCAAGACTCTTCAAATATTGCCACAAGACTTTGATTCAGATGGTTTCTTTATAACTCGAATAAAAAGAAAGGATAAATAATACTATGATTACTGAAAAAAAGAAGAAAAAGAACAAATTTCTTCCAGATTTCGATAAGCAATCGATCTATTCGTTAAGATTTGATGAATTGCAAGATTGGCTAGTAGAACATGGTCAACAAAAGTTCCGTGCCCAACAAATCTATCAATGGCTCTACGAAAAGCGTGTCGACAGCTTTGATGAGATGTCCAACTTATCTAAGCCATTACGTGAGCTGCTTGAGGAACACTTTGCGATTACGACGTTATCTACAGTTGTAAAGCAAGAAAGTAGAGATGGAACGATCAAATTTCTCTTCCAACTTCAAGATGGTTATACAATCGAAACCGTATTAATGCGTCACGATTACGGTAATTCGGTTTGTGTGACGACACAAGTAGGTTGTCGTATCGGTTGTACATTCTGTGCTTCTTCTATTGGGGGACTCAACCGTAACCTTGAAGCGGGTGAAATTGTGGCCCAAGTCTTAACGGTACAGAAAGCTTTAGATGCGACTGATGAGCGCGTTTCTCAAATCGTCATCATGGGTATTGGCGAACCATTTGAGAACTATGATGAAATGATGGATTTCTTACGCATTGTGAATCATGATCGCAGCTTGAATATTGGTGCGCGTCATATCACTGTATCCACTTCAGGAATTATTCCACGTATTTATGACTTCGCGGAAGAAGATATTCAAATCAACTTTGCAGTCAGTCTGCACGGTGCGAATAACGAAATCCGCTCTCGTTTAATGCCGATTAACCGAGCGTACGACGTGGATAAACTGATGGATGCGATTGATTACTATCAAGAACAAACGAATCGACGTGTCACTTTTGAATACGGCTTGTTTGGCGGCGTTAACGATCAACTTGAACATGCACGCGAACTCGCTGCTTTAATCAAACATCTCAACTGTCACGTTAACTTAATTCCAGTCAACCACGTTCCAGAACGTAACTACGTGAGAACGCCGAAAGAAGACATATTTAAATTTGAAAAAGAATTGAAACGTTTAGGCATCAATGCGACGATTCGTCGTGAGCAAGGATCAGATATTGATGCAGCCTGTGGCCAGTTAAGAGCGAAAGAACGTCAAGTAGAAACGAGGTAGGTAACATGCTTAATGCTGAACTATTCACTGATGCAGGACCATATCGTGAGAAGAATGAAGACGCTGGCGGAGTCTTCTACAATAAGACAGAACAACAGTTGTTGGTGATTTGTGATGGTATGGGTGGCCATCAAGCAGGTGAAGTCGCAAGTCAATATGTCACAGAAGCCTTACAATCACGTTTCGAAGCAGAGAATTTCATCGAGCCTGAACGTGCTGAACGCTGGTTAAACACGACCTTAAAAAGTGTAAATCGAGATTTATATGACTATGCAGAAAGTCATGCGTCATATCATGGCATGGGCACGACATGTGTCTGTGCGATGGTCTTTGACGATCATGTCGTTGTGGCGAATATCGGGGACTCACGTGCGTATTTAGTTAATTCACGTGAGGTTAACCAACTTACGAGTGATCACTCGTTCGTCAATCATCTCGTCATGATTGGTCAAATTACAGAGGAAGAGGCGTTTAACCATCCTCAACGGAATATCATTACTAAAGTGATGGGTACAGATCGTCGTGTAGCACCTGATTTGTTTGTTAAAAGGACGAATTTCTACGACTATCTTTTATTATGTACAGATGGCTTAACAGATTACGTACGTGATCACGAAATTCAAGCTCAGTTAGCTGAAGAGGGAGATTTACAGTCACAAGGTCACGCCCTCCTTCGTCTATCAGAAGATAAAGCGTCAAAAGATAATGTGAGTGTCGTCCTCGCTGAAATCGAGGGTGATAAAGTATGATCGGTCAAGTGATTAGTGACCGTTATCGCGTAGTACGTAAACTTGGTGGGGGCGGTATGAGTACGGTCTATTTGGCTGAAGATACGATTCTTCAGCGCCAAGTTGCGGTTAAAGCGATAACTGTACCTTCAGGAGAAAAGGATGCGACACTTCAACGTTTTAACAGAGAGGTACATAATTTAACGCAACTTTCTCATAAAAATATCGTTAATGTCTATGATGTTACAGAAGATGATGACGACCATTTTTTTATCGTCATGGAATATATCAACGGGCCAACGCTGAATGAGTATATTAAACAGCATCAACCTTTAGATATTAAAACTGTGATTAACTTTACAGAACAGATTATCAATGGGATTGAACATGCCCATGAGCATCGTATCGTCCATCGTGATGTGAAGCCCCAGAACGTGCTCGTCTGTGAGGATTATACGTTAAAAGTATTAGACTTCGGAATTGCGAAAGCGCTTAGTGAAACGACGATGACGCACACGAATAGTGTGCTCGGCACGGTTCAGTATCTTTCACCCGAACAAGCACGTGGAGAGAATACAGATAAGACGACAGATGTCTATTCGATAGGTATCGTACTCTACGAACTCTTGATGGGGGAACCGCCGTTCAAAGGTGAAACGGCGATTAGTGTTGCGATTCAACATATTCAATCCGCTATTCCCAACATTTCAGAGACGCGTGAGGATGTACCCCAAGCATTGAGCAATGTAGTCTTGAAAGCGACTGAGAAAGATCGTCACGATCGTTATCAAGATGTGGCGGATATGCGTTCAGATTTACAGACGGCACTAGATTCTAATCATCAAGATGATGAGGTTTACCACACTGACAATACACAAACTAAGACAGTGCCGTTAAATACAGGTTATGTCAATGAAACGCTGAGTCAACAGACGACGCAAATTCCTAATACGTCTCAATCGCGTCAAGATAGTGACACAATCAATCATCAACAATTTCAACGTGACGAAGGACAGTTTCATGCTGTACCGACGAAGAAACGTTCGAAGAAGAAGAAGTTTTTCCTAGCCTTTATCTTTTTACTACTCGTAGCGGCATTGGTATCATTCGCAGGTTGGGGCATGTTTGGCAAGAAATACTCCGAAGCACCTGATGTGAGTGGCCACACGATGTCAGAAGCGAAACAACTTTTAAAAAAACATAAGCTGAAAGTTGGAAAGGTCGATCACGCCTATAGTGACAAGTACGATGAAGATAAAGTGATCAGTTCTTCGCCTAAAATTGGCAGTCGAGTGAAACAAGGTTCGAAAGTTAATTTAACAGTGTCGAAAGGGCCTGAGATGGCGGAGATGCCAAACTTATACAATATGAGTAAGGATTCCGCTGAAGAGACGTTGAATAAATTGGGTATTACGCATATCGACTTTGACACGGCGTATACGAAATCCAATGTGCCTAAAGGACATATTGAGTCACAAAGTGTTGAACCGGGTAAAAAGGTGAAAATTCATGACACAGAGATTAAATTGACAGAATCTCTTGGCTACAAGCAAGTTAAAGTCGACGATTACGAAGGTAAAAGTGTTGCAGAAGCGACCGAAGCACTTGAAGAAAAAGGCTTTAATGTCGCGGTGAGCAAACGTTACAGTAAAAAGGTTGAGAAAGACCACGTTATCAGCCAAAGCCCTAAAAATATAAAAGTGAATGAAGGTTCAACGGTTACGCTCGTGGCATCGTTAGGTGAACAACCGAAGTCTAAAGATGAAGATGATCAAGACGATTCAGACGACGCGGATAAAGATAAGGACAAAGATAAAAGTGACAACGATGACACACGTGATAAACATGATAAAGCCTCGTCTTCTGATTCTGACTCGCATCATGGCAAAACCAAAGATTATCAAGCGAAAGAAGAGGTACCTTACTCTGGAAAAAAGGGCAAAAGCCAAAAGGTTCAAATCTTTCGACGAGATCAGAATAGTGGAGGTACTACACCTTATCAAACGTATTCGATAACGAGTGATCGAGAGGTTGTCATTCCGCTCGAAATTCAGCAAGGGCGAGATGCTGGCTATACGATTCGAGTTGACGGGCGTATCGTTGCAGATAAAGATATCGCCTATGATGAAATTGATTAAAGTGAATAGTTAATTTAAGCATGAAAAATTTGTTTACATGAAGTTGCATATCGAGTGCACTTCATTGATTAAGTTGAAGTATATTTGATGCATTTTTGGCTTATGCATTTTTAAATAGGAGTGGAACTAAGGATATCAATTCGATGTCAGTTCCACTCTTATTTTAATAGCTTCAATTGTCAAATTAAGTGCAACACCTTATCATTGAAAAGCTCTGCTGGTGTTTTCCAATCAAATC
>VNIW01000099.1_pt1 | contig 49994 bp, 47 predicted proteins | sample 7248591 | NCBI WGS metagenome assembly VNIW01 (sample SAMN12251776, study PRJNA551026) | human skin metagenome | isolation source: skin samples from patients infected with Netherton Syndrome | host: Homo sapiens | place: France:Paris | reverse complement strand
AAAGGTACACCCCAAACACGTTGACGTGAGATGACCCAGTCACCACGGTCACGAATCATATTATAAATACGCGTTTTACCCCATTTAACTTTAAATTCAGTTTCTTCTATAGCATCTAAAATATCTTGTCTTACTTTATTGATTGATGCGAACCACTGAGGTGTTGCTCGGAAAATAACTGGTTTTTTTGTACGCCAGTCATGTGGATAACTATGTGTAATAAAGCTTAATTTTAATAATGCATCTTTTTCAGTTAATAAATCAGTAACTGCTTTATTAGCTTTGTCATAAAACATACCTTCAAATTGACCGCCTTCTTCTGTGAAGACACCTTTATCGTTTAGCGGACTAATAACTGGCAAGCCGTATTTTTGTCCTACGATATAGTCATCTTCACCGTGTCCAGGAGCGGTATGAACACAACCTGTACCTGCATCTGTTGTAACATGGTTACCATTGATAACTAATGAGACACGGTCTAAGAACGGATGTTGTGCTTCGACATATTCTAGTTCTTTACCCATAAACTCTTTCTCTAATTTGATGTGATTTTTATCCCAGTCTAATGCTTCAGCAACTTCGTCAGCTAATGCTTCGGCAATAATATATTTTTTGCCATTCACATTATACTGACCATATTTAAGTTCTGGATGAACTGTAATAGCAACGTTTGATGGAATTGTCCAAGGTGTAGTTGTCCAAATAATGAATTGTGCATCTTCATCAACAACGCCTTTTGAATCTTTGACATCAAATGCAACATAAATAGATGCTGAGCGTTTATCATGATATTCAATTTCTGCTTCAGCAAGTGATGATTCACTTGATGGTGACCAGTAGACTGGCTTTTTACCTTTATAGATTAGGCCTTTGTCAGCCATTTCACCGAATAGGCGAATTTGAGCTGCTTCGTATTCTGGTTTTAAAGTGATATAAGGATTATTGAAATCCCCACGAACCCCTAAACTTTTAAAATCTTTCTTTTGTAATTCTACTTGCTCAAGCGCAAATTCTTTACATTTTTCTCTGAATTCGGCAATTGACATTTTTTTGCGGTCTACACCTTTTTTAGTCAATGCTTGTTCTATAGGTAAGCCATGCGTGTCCCATCCTGGCACGAAAGGTGCATAATACCCTTGCATTGTTTTATATCGGACAATAAAATCTTTAATAATTTTATTTAAAGCATGTCCCATATGAAGATTACCATTTGCATATGGCGGACCATCATGAAGTATATATGTTTGATTACCTTTATTTTTAGCTAAAGCTTTTTGATATTGATTGTCAGCGTCCCATTTTTCTTGTATTTGAGGCTCTTTTTTCGGTAAACCTCCTCGCATTGGAAAATCTGTTTTAGGCATTAATAATGTTTCTTTATAATTCATACTATTACTCACTCCTTATAATTAAAAAAGAACTCTAAGTTCAATTAATAGGGACGGAAAATGCCGCGGTACCACCCTGCTTAACTCAACTTAGAGCTCTCTCTTGTCATAATTCTTTTTTTATTAAATCAGTGATATAAGAAGTCATCGTTTGTCAGGCTTCCACCAACTCCTGACTCGCTTTAAAACGTGATATCCTTCTTACGTGTCTGACTTAAATATTATTCATTATTTAGGTGATGACTGATCAGTGTTATCTTGCGTTGTTTCATCTTCTGCTGATTGAGATGTATGATCTGGTTGCTGCTGTTCAGCTTTAAGTTGTCGTTCTTCTGCTGTTAAATCTTGATCATTTAAATGTTGCACGTTCTCTCGTGTAATTTGTTCAGCATCTAAATCATAGTTTAATAAGTAGTCCCAATCATCATTTTTTAATAAATCAAGCTGCGCCTCAACTAACATGCGGAAGCGTGATCTAAACACTTTAGATTGACGTTTCATATCTTCAGTTTGGAATGATAAGCGACGTGCCTTTTCGATAGCATCGTTAACAATTTGATCTGCTTTCGCTTGTGCTTGTGCCAACGTTGCTTCAGCTTGCTTTTCAGCTGCTGCTTTCGTTTGTTCACCTGCTTGTTGCGCTTGAACAAGTGCATCACTTACAGATTGATGAACACTTTGATAAGACTTAATATTAGTATCGCGCTCTTCTATCACTTTTTCAAGTTGTTTTTTATCTTCTTTAAGTCTTTCAATTTCATTGCTTAATTGTTTTAAATAATCACTCACTTCTTCAGGTTCAAGACCATTTTTTACACGAGTGAATTCTTTATTTATAATTTCATTAGGTGTAAAAGGCATGCTATATCCTCCTTCGATTTACACTATTTAAATAATGTTTGATACGTAATGTAGTATTTATCCTTTTTAGTTCTACCACCGATTTCCAACAATTGTGCACGCCCATAGCCTTGAATAGATAATAAGTCATTAGGCTCCAGCTGAAAATCCGATGCTTCAACAATTGTATGATTCACCTTGACGCGTTTTTTCTCAATCAATTGTTTCGCAATTGACCTTGATTTATGAATCATATCTTTTAATACAACGTCTAAGCGCATTGCGCTGACTGTAGTATGTTGAATTTTCCAATTCTCTTCTGATTGTATCATATCTTGTAATGGAATAGAATTAAGTTTTACTGTTGCGCCTTTAATTCGAGTTAATTCCATCATGATATATGATTCTAACTGTCTTGTCAAAACAAATTGAATACGTTGCGCAACATGTATATCTCCTACTTGCTCTCGTTCAATACCTAAAGACATTAATGTTCCCAGCACATGTTGATGTTGCAACGTAACAAATTTTTCCGGATAGTCAATCTCTAAACAACATAACTCAAAGTCTTCAACCCGCGGTTCATAATATGACGGGGCAATGATAGCTCGCTGTCTTTCTGCATAAAGCCCACCATTAAATGCGACTTGTATATCTTCATAACTTCCCACTATCACTGATAGTATATATTGTCCTCTTGGATCTAGAAAATTTGTTAATACCGGGGCATATTGTTGTGCTGCCTGATCGCATTTGTCAATTAATCGATCTATAAGCTCATGTTCTTCAGGTCGAAAATGCTGATAAATATCGATGATAAGTCCTCCTAAACGTACCAATAAAGTTCGATAACGTAATAAAACGAGGTTAAGTAGATTGTACTTCCCTCGTTTAACCGCAACTAATGCGTAGCTACATAAATAAGAATTGCTCTAAATATACTATCTAGTCCCCATTGGAATAAAATAAGTACAAAGAGTGCTACTAAAGATGAAATATCTATCATACCAAGAGGTGGAATGATTTTTCTGAAAGGTTCTAAATACGGTTCATAAATACTACTCAAAAAGCGGCCTACGACTGACTCACGTATATTAGGGACCCATGAAGTAAAGAAATAAATAATCATACCAAAATAATAAACAGTAACTAAAAATGATATGAAGTTAAATATCGTTGCTAACAAGCTAATGCTCATATTTAATCTCCTTATTCGTACGGTTGTTCCATATTTTCAATATGGTCTGTAATACTACCAGCCACTTCAACATTGTCCGGTGTGCATAAGAAGATATCTGTGCCCACGCGTTGGATATCGCCGCCAATAGCATAAACTGTTCCACTTAAAAAGTCTATAATACGTTTAGCTGATACTTTATCGATTCTTTGTAAATTAACTAATGTTGCGCGTCGATTTTTTAATTCGTCTGCAATATCTTGTGTATCAGAAAAGACACGTGGTTCAAATAAACACATTTTAGAACTTTCTTGTGACGAATAGTCTGATGATTGATCCATAGTAACGACGTTTTTAGAGCCTGATTTTGATAGTGTGTTCATTCGATAATTCCTTTCTTCATTATTTTGATTTCTTGAAGATCTTCTATTAGGTACTGATCTTAGTTCGCTTTGATTAGCTGAGAAATTCGAATTTGACTGTGTTGCTTGTGGTGTACGTGATTGTGATGGTTTTTGTGATTCTTTTTCACGATATTGTTCTGGTTCTTCGACAACTTCTTCTTCGTCAGTAAACTCGAAGAAATTATTAAATAAATCTTTAATTGCCACTGATGGCTCACTCCTATTCTCCTACCAATTTAGTTCCAATTCTTATATATGTTGCGCCTTCTTCAACTGCTACAGGGTAATCATTACTCATTCCCATAGATAATTCCGTACACGGTGCATAAGTTAATTGTCGTTGTTGTATGTCATCCCGTTTTAATCTTAATTTCTTAAATAATTCTTGAATATATTGTGTATCATCTGTAAATGGTGCCATTGTCATCAAGCCTACAATTTTAATATTCTCATAAGCTTTAATATCATCTATAAACTTGTCCACTTCATTTAAATGGATTCCATGTTTAGACGCTTCACCTGAAACATTAACTTGTAAAAAACAAGAAATAGTATGGTTCGCACGTTTGTTGATTTCTTTAGCCAAACTCATTCGATCTAGCGCATGGAAATAATCAACTTCATTGATGACATCTTTAACTTTCCTAGATTGCAATGAACCAATAAAATGCATAACAGCATCTTCTGGTAATGCAGCTTTCTTTTCTAAAAATCCTTCTAAGCGATTTTCACCAAAATGTCTCAAACCTGCATCGTATGCTTCTTTAGCTCGCTCTATTGTAACATATTTTGTAACTGCTATCACATTGATATGGCTATCTATTGTGCTTTTTTTCTTATGACTTTCAATTTCTTGTTGAATATGTGCTAAATTGGATTTCACATCCATATCTATTCATCGCCTTCCTTACTTGCGTCCGATAAAAGCTAACATTCTACCTGTATGCCCTTCTTCAAGTCGATATGAGAAAAAGAGATTTAAATCTTCAGACGTTGCATATTGTGTAATATAAATATTATTTTGAGGTACTCCCATAGATTGTAATAGTAATGCATTGGCTTTTTTCAAGTCAATGCCATGACGATTCGTTCCTCGTGTCTCAATATAACATTGACTATCAATCGGCAGCGTTTCAAACTTTTCTTTAATTTCATCATTGATTTCATAAGAATTAGACGTTGCAGGTCCTATGACAACTTGCAAGTCAGATAACGGAAATTTAATTTGATTTATCATTTCAATAACGATTTGACCATATGTTCCTCTCCAACCAGCATGCGCTAAACCTACAAAGTCATGAGATTCACTATAAAAGTATATCGGTACACAATCCGCATAACACATCGTCAGCAGTACATTTGAGTCATAAGTATATAGGCCATCAATACCATATAGCTTGTGACTAAGCGCATCGATATTTGTACCTTGGTCTCGTACGGTAACCTCAGCCACTTTGTTCTCGTGTGTTTGTATTGGAAATACCCAATGCGCTCTAGGGAAATCAATAGCTGCTGCTAATAGCTGCTGGTGCTTAGTCACATGTTCTGGCGCATCATCAATATAACGAGCCATATTAAATGCTCGTTCTGGATAAGGGCTGCTACCGCCTTCTCTTGTAGTAAAACCTAACGTTACATGTTCAAGTTTGTCATCTTCATATCGCAATAGATGTGGTTCTTTTTTAAATCTATCTTTCATATCAAGCACCTCAATTTAACCGTCTTCTTCGCAGTTATAAGCAACGTATACATTACAATTATATACTAAAATTACAGTGATTTTAAGATTAAAATAAAAAGTCATCAGACCGCTATGACCCGATGACTTTTTATGAATTTTGTATTTTTCTTTAGATTAACGTCTTGTTCTTCTAGAACGTCTTTCTTCTCTATTTCTAATAAAGCTAGGAATGTCATCATCCTTAGTCGTTTGCGTACGCTCTGCTGAAGCTTCAGTGTTACGTGAAGAATGATTCGCCTTGAAAGAAGGCTCTTCTTTAGTTGTATTTGCTGTTCCAGGTGCACTTGAAGATGGCGCGCTTGAACCAAAGCCAGTGTTTGCTTTACGTCCTTGTGTTGACGGTTTATCTTCGAAACCTGTTGCAATAACTGTGACAACAATTTCATCTTGTAATTCTGGATTAATAACTGTACCGAAAATCATATTAACATCTTCGTCAGCAGCATCTTGAACAATATCTGCAGCTTCTTGTGCTTCGAATAATGATAATGATTCGCCACCAGTAATATTCATTAACACACCTTGAGCACCAACAATAGATGTTTCAAGTAATGGTGATGAAATTGCTTTTTTAGCAGCTTCAACAGCTCTATTTTCACCTGATGACACACCAATTCCCATTAATGCAGAGCCTTGGTTAGACATGATTGTTTTAACATCAGCAAAGTCTAAGTTAACTTCACCAGATACAGCGATTAAGTCAGAAATACCTTGTACACCTTGACGTAATACATTGTCTGCTTCTTTAAATGCTTCCATCATAGGTGTAGATTTATCTACGATATCTAATAAGCGATCGTTTGGAATAACGATTAATGTATCAACAGCTGCTTTCATTGCTTCAACACCAGCTGCTGCTTGAGTTGAACGCTTACGTCCTTCAAAGCCGAATGGACGAGTAACAACACCAACTGTTAATGCACCCATTTCTTTAGCTATTTTCGCTACAACTGGCGCAGCACCTGTACCAGTTCCGCCACCCATACCAGCAGTAACAAATACCATGTCTGCACCTTGAATGGCATCTTCAATTTGTTCACGAGATTCTTCAGCTGCTTTTTTCCCAATTTCAGGGTTTGCGCCAGCACCTAAACCACGTGTTAATTTTTCACCAATTTGAATTTTAGCTTCAGCTTTTGATAAGTTTAAAGCTTGTCCATCTGTATTAATAGCAATGAATTCCACATTGTTCATACCATGGTCAATCATACGATTTACCGCGTTATTTCCGCCGCCACCTACACCGATGACTTTTAGTGTCGCTAAATGATTAAATCCTTGTTCAAATTCTAACATTTAATTTTCCTCCTAGTTTTTATGGCCAATCATTCAAATAGAGATTTCATAAGTTTTTTAAATTTACTTTCTTCTTTATCAGATTTATCGTGCCCATCATGATGTTCTTCTTCAGAATTTTGATCTGTTGTATGGTCATCGTAATTTTCATGGTATTCTGGCTCATCTTTATTTTGTGTAGAATCATTTTTATTTGATTTACCTTTGAACCAGTTAAAACCAATTGATCTAGAAGTATTTTCTTTTTCTTCAGAAGCGATGACTTCTTCTTCAAATTCCTCATTATCTTGATAATTTATTGTAACATAATCTAATAATTCATCAAAAGTGATACTGCTAGAAATTGTAGAAATTGCAGATGTAAATTCAGGTTTTCTTATACCCATTTGTGATGGTGTATGTATTCTGATTTTTTCAGTTACTAATATAGTTAGTAAATCTTTCACACCTAATAAATTAGATGATCCACCTGTAACAACAAATCCGCCATTCACTCGTGTCAATTCTAAATTAATTAGAATATCAAATACGCAATTGAAAATGTCTTCCATTGTTGCTTGAATAATGTGACTTAAATCTTTTTGAGAATATTCTACCGTTTCTTCACTATCAACTTGATCTACAGTAAATACATCTTGATCTGAAGCGCTTTCTGCATAAGCATGCCCATATTGTTGCTTAATCTTTTCAGCCGTTTCATATGAAGTATTGAATGCTTCTGCAATATCACTGGTTATATCTCTACCAGCAAGTTTAATTGAAGCAGCATCAAGTAATTCACCACGTTCATAGAAAGCTACCTGTGTCAAATCTTCACCAATATCAATAACACATGTGCCTAGTTCCTTTTCCATTGCGGATAAAATGAAGCCGTAATTATAAGCATCAGAATAAACATCTAATACATCTACGCCACATGCTTCAACACATTTGATCATGTTGATTAAAATTGATTTTTCAATTGCAATCACGCCTGCTTCAACTTTAAGAGAATGTCTTGCAATAATTTCTTTAGGATCTGAAACTTCGTTATTCCCGTCTAAGATAAATTTACTAGGAAATACGTTAATAATTTCCGTACCAGGGACATCATTTTTATCCCGAATACCATCTAAAACACTTTCAATGTGTGTGCCATTAATCTCAGTATCTTCATAAAATTCAATTTCATTAGTTTCATCGAACACTTCTGTTGAAACGATTGGCAATTTTAAAAACACTTCTTTAATATCTACACCAGAAGCAATAGAAGCCTTTTTGAGCGTATCTTTAATCGCTTGTTTCGCAATGTCAAAATCGTCAATCAGACCGTTTTTAATACCATTTGTGTAGGTTTGTCCTGTACCTATCACATTTATACCATTGTGAAATTTTTCGCCTACTATTATTTTTACGCTTGATGAACCAATATCTACACTAACGTAGTAATGTTCCTCCATAGATAGGCACCTCCTGACAAATTACTATTAAAATGCACTATGTTTAGTTTACAATACGTCGTTACACTTGTGAACTATAAAGACATAATATATCGGAATTTTTTAATTATTTTTTTTAGATTGTTCGTTTATTTTGTTAAGTACACTTTGTAATTCACTTTTTGCCTCATTTTCTTGCTGAGAGTTTTTTGTCACATCTTGTTCAGTTTGTGATTGTTGTGCTTCTTGATTTTTGTAAGGTATGAACGATGCTCCTACTGATAAATCAATGTATCCATCTGTTGTTAAGTTACCTGATTGATCACGTGACAACGATTGAGACATTTGTGGGTAGTACTTCATTTTATCTGCTATCGTTTTAATATTGCCGATCACTTGCATATCATCTTTCGTATACAATTTAATTCGATTTTGCTTATTCTTTTGTGGTTCGTATGTTACTTCAGCAATCATACTTCTAATTTTAGGAGACATTTCCGCTAAGGCGTGAACAATTTCTTGTTTTTTATCACCTTTAAAACCTTCAATGATAGGTCCTCGGTCTGTTAATTGCCCTTTATAGTTTTTTAATTCCGTATTCCCTTCTAATATTGGAATATAATCATCCTTATCTTTAATCATACCTACAACTTGATTTTCTTCTATTGTAACAGATAATGTATTCGGCAAATGTTTCTGTATATCAACATTTTTTATCAAAGGATTGTCTTTTAATTTGGCCTTAGCCTTACTATTACTAAATGTATACATTCTTTCGCCACTATTCGCATTTAATTGCTTATTTATTTCTGATGTTGATACATTATGATTACCTTTAATTGTTACATTTGCTATGCGACTAATTGGCGTAAACATATACAACAGAAAAAGTATGATGATAAGGATCAGCGCTGTTATAACAATGTATTGGATTGTCTTTTGACGTTTTCTACGCTGTCGTCTTTTTTGTTCTCTTAGTTCTTCAGGTGTAAGTGGCGGCGGTTTCTCAATATCTTCATTATCTTCTGTCACATCGCCGTCATCAGTATTATGTTGGATTGCTGTATCATCTTGTGCTGTACTGGATAAGTCTTCTTCAGATGGTTCATTTTGTTGCTCATGCAGATTGTTTTCTAAAGCACTGTTGTTTATTTCATCTTCTGTGTTTTGGATTTCCTCATTATTTTCATGTTGTGTAGCCGTGTTGATGTGATTTGAAGAATCATGATTGTCTATGTTTGATTGTGTGTTATCTTCTTGCTCCGTTGAAGTATCGAAGTTGTCTTTATCGCTAAATAAGCGGTTTCGTCTGCGCTTTGTACTAGATTTACGGCGCTGTCGTTCAAAATCGTTGGCATTGATATGTCTTATTTTACTATCTGATTTTTGTTCATCCATGTTTATTCACACCCTTTAATATGATGGTAAGTGTGCTTTAAAACTTTCAATAAATTTATCCCCTCGTTCTTCAAAGGTTTGATATTGATCCCAACTTGCACAAGCCGGAGAGAGTAATACGACATCATTTGGTTCTATCACATCTTGTACTTTATCGACTGCATCTGTAACATCTGTGGCTTTAATTACATATTTACCTTGACTCGTTCCTAATTTAACAAATTTCTCTTGTGTTTCGCCAAACACAACCATTACTCTGACATGTTTCATATAAGGAATTAGTTCATCAAAATCGTTACCTCTATCTAACCCACCACATAACCAAATGATAGGTTGGTTAAATGAATTAAGCGCGAATTGTGTTGCTAGTGTATTAGTAGCCTTTGAGTCATTGTAATATTTATTAGTTCGATTTGTACCAATATACTGCAGTCTATGTTCAATACCTGAGAATGTAGTCAAACTATCAATGATAGCTTTAACAGGTACACCTGCCAATAATGATGCTAAGACTGCCGCCAAAATATTTTCCAAATTATGTTCACCAGGTAACACTAAATCATCAATATTTATAATTCGCACGCCTTTATAAATAATAAAGTTATCTTTAATATAAATGCCATCTACTTCTTGTTGTGTAGAAAAATAAAGTGTCTTAGCTTTTAATTGTTCTGATTCAATCAAATGGCGTTGGTGATAATTACAAATAAGATAATCATCTGCTGTTTGATTTTTATATATTTGCTTTTTAGCATTTTGATAATTTTCAAGTGTACCGTGATAGTCTAAATGCGCCGAATAAATATTTGTAATAATAGCGATGTGTGGACGATACTTATCTATGCCTAGCAATTGGAATGAAGACAATTCTGTAATTAAATATTCATCTGGGTGTGTATCTTGAGCGACTTTTGATGCAACATAACCAATGTTACCAGATAAGCGTCCAGTCAACCTGCTCTTACTAAACATATCACCTATAAGTGAAGTTGTCGTTGTTTTACCATTTGTACCAGTCACCGCGATAATGGGCGCTTCAGAAACTAGATAGCTTAATTCAACTTCAGTTACGATTTTCAAACCACGTTTTTGCGCTTCGATTAAAATAGGTAAATGATATGGAATTCCTGGATTTTTAACTATCATCGGGCTTTTATCTAATAATGACAGTGGATGTCCACCGCCAACAACTGTAACACCCATTGTTTCCAAGTCTTTTGCATGTGGATCTTGAGATAAATCTTTGCCATCATTAACAGTGACAATAGCTCCAAGTTTAGTCAACAATTTTGCTGCCTCATATCCACTTTTAGCTAAACCAAGAACAAGAACATCTTTATCTTCTAAACCTGTATAATTCTGCATGTTAATGCACTCCAATCCATAAGCCTATAAGTCCTGTAACCAAACCAACAGTCCAAAAAACAGTAACGACTTTCCATTCGTTCCAACCACACAATTCAAAATGATGATGAATCGGACTCATCTTGAAAATACGCTTTCTAGTTAATTTATAAGAAGCTACTTGTAAAATAACTGATAATGTTTCAGCCACAAATACAAATCCAACAAACAGTAATGATAATTCTGCATTTAACATAATCGACAAGGTAGCAAATATACCACCAAGCGCTAAGCTACCCGTATCCCCCATGAAAACTTTTGCGGGATTAAGATTAAATGGTAAGAAACCTAGTAATGCAAAAATCATGATAACACAAAATGTCCCTATGGCTGGGGAATCTAAGATAAAGCTCATAATCGCGTACATTGTGAATCCAATAATAGACAATCCAGTTGCTAAACCATCTAAGCCATCTGTTAAGTTAACTGCATTGGAAAAACCAACTTGCCAGAAGACAATGAAAATCACGTAGAAAATGGATAAAGGAATGTCCACTTCTGTAAAAGGTATGTGAATCGCAGTTGAAAAATGAATTAAATGGAATACATAACTTAATACAAAAAATATAACTGCAATACCTATTTGAGCCAAAAATTTCTGTTTGCTTGTTAAACCTTGATTGTTTTTCTTTACCACAATGATGTAATCATCAATAAAACCAATCAAACCGAAACCAATTGTTACAAATAATAACAAAATGATTGGATTGGATTTGTCGACGAAGAATATAGCAATGAGCGAAGTTATTATAATGCTAATTAAAAATGTCAATCCACCCATTGTTGGCGTTCCTGTCTTTTTCATATGACTCTCTGGACCCTCTTCTCGTATACTTTGTCCAAATTTCATTCTCTTTAAAGTTGGAATAAGTACAGGTACTAATACGAATGTGATAAGTAGCGCAATAATCGCAAATAAAAAAAGCATAATTTTCTCCTTTTTAACTAAGATACAAAATTTTATACACATCATTTTCACTTTATTATTTTAACAATATGACTAACACTTCACATCATTATTTAGATGTATTTTATGTTGCCATGTGATAAGTAATATTTCATCATTACTCAATGATCTAGCCAGATAATCACGAGGAGAAGAAGCTGACAAACATTGTTATTCTGAAAATTGTTCTACAATTTACTTATAGAACAGGCATAGGGGCTTCTAGCTCCTCCATATCTAGCTGCGCCGTTAAACATAAAGCGCAAAACTGTGTGATACGTGTTTATATCTTAATTTACAAATTAAATTTTTAGTTAACTCACATCATTAATTGAAGCAAGCTAATCTTCACTGTCTTTAGCTGCATTGTCTTGTTGATCTTTTGAATCCTCTTTTGACTCTTTTGACTTAGATGTATCTTTTTTATCTTGCTTTTGGTTATCGGTTGAATCATTCTTATCCGATGAAGTAGCTTGCTCTTCTGATTGACTGCCATCAGCATCTTTTGCTGAAAGTGTAAGCTCAATTTTATCGCTTTTTTTCAGCTTCGTACCATTTGAAATAGACTGGTCAGTAACAAAGCCGGTTCCTTTTGTGATGACTTTAATATTCGTTAAACTTTGGAATGCCAATACGTCATCTTTCGTCCAACCTTTCATATCTGGCATTGTAACATCTCCATCAGTAAGAAGAAGTACTTTACTATGTGGCAATAATTCACTTCCAGATTTGACAGATTGCGTTTTTACTTTTTGACCACTGCCAATAACGATTGGATTTAACGATTTATCTTGTAGTTTGGATTTCGCATCTTGAGTGGCATCACCCTCAACATTTGGAACTTTACTATATTTTGCTTTGTTTGTTTTGTCTTTTGAGCTGCCGACATTTAAATATTTAAGTGTGTTTTCCATAATTGGTTTAAAAGCTTTACTAACACCTAATTCATATGCTTCTTGGTCATTCTTTTGTGCAAGTTTCATGCCCGCATAAACAATGATACGTGGATTTTTCTTAGGTGCATCTCCAATAAAGCTTACAAAGTATGGGTTAGGCCCTTTAACATAACCACCGCTTTTTTCATCCGCTACTTGCGCCGTTCCCGTTTTACCTTCGATATCATAGCCTTCTACACGATAATTCTGTGCATGACTTTTTTCGCTGTTAACAACTTTATCAAGTTCAGTTTCTACTTTATTGGCTGTCTCTTCAGTTATTGGCTTACCTGCATAAGATTTTTCGCCTTTATAGAAGGTTTTTTTAGAAATAGGATTGTCTACTTTATTCACAAACCATGGTTTCAACATATTTCCCTTATTAAAAAAGGCTGATTGCGCTTGAATCATTTGTACAGGAGTTACAGTCGTTGATTGTCCAAATGCTGATGTTTTTTGTTGTAATTCATTAGACCATGCAATATTACCACTTGCTTCACCATCAAACATGCCGCCAGTCGTTTTACCAAAACCAAAGCGTTCATACCAAGATTTCATCTTATCTGCACCAACTAAATCTTGCAATTGCATCATAAGTGTATTTGAAGAATAAGTAAATCCTTGTGTCATAGGTATTCTACCCCAACCAACTCTATTCCAGTCAGATATTCTTGATCCCATAATATCCATGTGACCTGATTTATACTTTTCATTTGGTTTAAATTTACCTTCTTGAATGGCAGCTGCTAACCCATAAGTCTTAAATGTAGATCCTGGTTCATAAGTGTTTTGATATAAATCATTTGCCCATTTTTTTCCAAAATCTTTCCCCGTTTCAGGATTAAATGTAGGTCGTTGACTAAAAGCTAAAATCTCACCTGTTTTAGCATCCATTACAACGGCAAACAAATCTTTAGGTTGATAGCGTTCAACCATACCATCCAAGGCTTCTTCCACAAATACTTGTATATTGGAATCAATCGTTAAATGTACATCATCTCCACGTTTAGGTGAGCTTTCATGTTTCGTGTTTGGTGCAATGTACCCCCATATATCTTGTATATATGATAGTGCACCTTTTTTACCATTTAAATAACTATTAAATATCTTTTCAACACCCAGTGCACCATTCAGTTCACCCGTATCTGGATTCTTCTGTGCACGTCCAATTAAATGAGAGGCAAAATTTCCATTTGGATAGAACCGCTCTGTTTCTGGATATAGTGTAATGCCTGGTAAGTTCATTTTTTCAATTTTTTCTTTTTGTTGATACGTTAAATTTGTTCCCTTTTGACCAAACTCAACTTGAAACGCCTTTTTCTGATTTAATTTTTTCTCAATATCATCTGCCTTCATATCGATGACTTCTGCTAATTTTTTAGCAGTTTTCTTTTTATCTACGACATGTCGAGGCTTTTTACTATTTTCACTGGCCTTCTTATCAATCACTGCAGTTAATTTGAAACGCTCAACATCTTCAGCTAACACTTTCCCGTTACGATCATAAATTTTACCGCGTTCGGGTTGTTCTTGATTTTTAACAAGATACGTTTCATTTGCTCGTGTTAGTAAGTCTTGTCCAGAAGAATGTCCGGTCACCATGATATATGAGTATCTTAAAACCAATATAAAAAAGAGCAGTCCGAATAAACTAACAAGGAGGACTGCTCCTAATTTATTTTTTTTAATTTTAATTTTTCGCTTCGCCATCATTACGCACTACCTTTACATTATCATTCTTAAGGCTCATACCTTGTGCTTTTGCCTTATCGTAAATGCGTTCATAAGAAGAATTCTTTTTAATTTCAGATTTAAGTGCGCTGTTCTCACTTGTTTGCTTTTCAATCTTTTGATCTAAATCTGCAATCTTTCCTCGCGTATCATACGCATCCATTTTTAAAGATAGCACATAAATACTAATCAAGGCAATGACAGTAATCAATGATATGTATAAGACCTTTTCAAATCTAGTAAGTTGTACAACTACTTTTCTTTTTACAGTTTGTCTTCTTGGTTCTGCTTGTGGTTGTTGTTTAGGAATGCTTGTTTGAGAAACATCCTGATATGGTTGGTAAATTTTTTCTACAGCCATCGTCCATTACTCCTTATTTCAATATTTCTGCAACACGTAATTTGGCGCTACGTGCCCGATTGTTTTGATTTAAATCTTCTTCAGTAGCAGTGATAGGTTTCCGATTAACTCTTTTTAACTTTGGTGTGTATTCTTCTGGAATAATTGGTAAACCTCTAGGTACCTCTGGACCCTTCTCATATTCTTGGAAAATCTGTTTGCATAATCGATCTTCTAATGAATGGAAAGTAATTACTGAAATGCGTCCATTAACCTTTACAAGTTCAATTGCCTGTTCAATTGAATCTTCAAATGCTGACAATTCATCGTTGACGGCAATTCGAATGGCTTGGAACACCCTTTTAGCTGGGTGACCACCTTTTCGTCTCGCTTTGGCAGGTATCCCTTCTTTAATCACATCAACCAGTTGTAATGTCGTTTCTATAGGCTGTAATTCGCGATGTGCTTCAATGCGCCGTGCAATTTGTTTTGAAAATTTTTCTTCACCATAGCGATAGAATATTTTTACTAATGCTTCATATGACCATTCATTTACCACTTCATAAGCACTAAGCGTTTGTGTTCGATCCATACGCATATCTAATTTCGCATCATGGTGATAACTAAATCCTCTTTCCGGGACATCTAACTGTGGACTTGAAACACCCAAGTCATAGTAAATGCCATCTACTTTTTCAATATTTAGTTCTTTTAAAATGTGTGTGAGTTCTCGAAAGTTATTATGAACAAAGGTCACTTTATGTAGATGCGCTTTAAGCACTTCCTTTGCGTTATCTATTGCTGTTGTATCTTGATCAATAGCAATCAAATGACCTTCATCATTGAGCTGATTTAATAAATAAAGGGCATGTCCTGCGCCGCCTAGCGTACAATCTACGTATACACCATCAGGCTTTATATTTAAGTAATCTATGGTTTCGTTAAGCATAACGCTGACATGATGAAACACGTTTATTCCCCCATTTAAAAATCAAAATCTATTAAATCTTCAGCAATATCCTCGAAACTATCTTCTGATTCTTCATAGAAATCATTCCATGTTTCACGGTCCCAAATCTCGATTCGATTTGACACCCCTATTACTGTACATTCTTTTGTTAAGTTGGCGTATTTTCTCAAATTTTGAGGTATGTTAATACGTCCTTGTTTATCTAGTTCTACTTCAATCGCACCAGAGAAGAACATACGCATAAACTTACGTGCATCCTTTTTAGTCATTGGTAAGGTTTTCATTTTCTCTTCAATTTGTTGCCATTCATCTAACGTGTAACCAAATAAACATTTATCAAGGCCTCGAGTGATAATAAAACGCTCATTGAGGTCATAACGAAACTTGGACGGAATAATCATTCGTCCTTTTGTATCTAATTGATGATCGTATTCTCCCATGAACATTTTTTCTCACCTCACCTTATTTATAATTTACCACATCTCCCCACTATCCTCCACTAATTCTGTAAAATATCTTAAAATTTATAAAAAAAGACATAAAAAAACCGTTTCGTCAAAAAGACGAAACGGCTATAAACCTTGATATATCAAGGTTTTACAACAATATGATCAAAAGTGTAAGAAAGTGGTGGATAGGTGGAGGGGTTGAACACATCCATCCCAAAATCATTCATTATTTGTAATGGATTCCATATTCTTTCTTGGAGTCCTCCCATTGGATGGAGTGATTCACTGATTTCCTTAAAGTGTTTCATGCTAATCACATTTTCACGTTCAATATTTAATAAGTATCTTTGTTCTAAATAATTAAGTTGTTTATGGTGGATTTCATGATTTTTATCAACTAAGTTGCTATTATTTTGGTTATGTTGTACTTCTCGCTTTAATTTTTGATACATTTCTTCATGAATCTCTTTTAATTGTGAAACTTGATCTAAAAATGTTTGCGATGCTTGTTCACGTATAAATTTTTGACGCTTTTCTTCAATTCCATTAGTTAATACCTCAGCTATATCTAATTGGTATTGTTGTAAAAGTTTCTCTATTCTAGTATAGAGATAAGTTATTTTTATACGCGGTAATACAATAGGCATTTCCACATCTAACGTGTTAAATACTTCGCTTAATTCTGCCCAATATTTAATTTCACTTGGGCCACCTATAAACGCTACAGTATTGAAGAGCCATTCTTCCATTACTGGACGTGTAACAACATTATTTGAGAATTGCGCTGGATTTTGTTCAATCAAGTCTAATAATTCATCTTCACGATAAGTAACTTCTGATTTACTTAACTTATAAATACCATTTTCTTCCGTAAGTAATTGTCTCATATTATCCTGATGTAAAAATAAATGGACGTTTGTGTCAGTCACAATCATCTTTGATAGCTTATTGTTTTCAGTCTCACGTTGCTTTTGATGAAATGCTTTATTTATATCATTATGTTTGCGCAACATATCCTTTAAAATAGGACGTTCTAACTTTCTAAGTGGCTCATATTGCGCATCTATAAATAACACACCATACACTTTGAACACTTCATGTACAAGTGCTTTAAACATATTCGACCACGTGTCATAGCGTTCTATGATTTGTAAACACATATGATACAATTCAGCAGTATGTGTTGTTTCAGCTAATTCCTTGAAATATGCTTGCAGCGCATTTTTCATTTGAACTTTGTCCGGGACATATCGACTTACGTTACTTTCCGGTGGAGTCAAAGTATGATATTTAATCTTTTCCACAGAAGCCAATTGTTGATCATAAGCAAAAGTATGATTAACTTCATCAAAATCATGGTCTTCCCCAGCTATCCAGAATACTGGAACAACGCTACAATCATAGCGCTCTCGCAACTCATTAGATAACGTTATCAAAGAAAATATCTTGTGAAAAGTATATAAAGGTCCTCCAAACAAACCAGCTTGTTGACCACCAATGACAACTTTAGCCCCTGCTGCTAAGTTTTCAATATTTTTTTGCTGTTGCTCTGATAAAGTTAAATCCGACATATAGTCTTGAATAATTTGTGCAAGTTGTTGTTCTCTACCATTATTAGGCTTGTTCATCTTAACATCAAAACTTGTTTTCTTCATCGCATCATACTGGAAAAATGATGTTAGCGATGGATCACTGTTTTTTAATTTTGTCATGAATGAATCATTATCATGTAATTTAGTAATTAAACAGTCCATACATTTTCTCCTTCAGTATCGCTATTATGAATACAGTATAAAGATTATACAACACATTGACAATTTAACGGCTTACACTTTTTAAAATTTTCGGTGCTTCGTGTTTCAAAACTAAATGAATTACACATATTTTTTTAGGGTATAGTAAAATAAAGATGCTAAGGGGGATATGTTATGGTAGAAATTAAACGATTAGAAATTAATTATAAAACAGATGAACTTTTTGAAGCTTTTCGAGAGTATGGCAATAAGGATTTATATATGGTCGATGAATTTCAAGGACAAATGATTGATGCAAGTTCTGAAACACCTTTCTATGGCATTTTTCACGGAGATAACTTGGTAGCGCGCATGGCACTATTGCGTAAAGGTGACGTGGAAGAACTTTATTTCCCAGATTACGATAATTACATACTACTGTGGAAATTAGAAGTGCTCCCCGAATATCAACATCATGGCTATGGACGTGCACTCATTGACTTTGCTAAAGAGAAAGGTCTTCCAATCAAAGCTATTGGACGCAATCAATCAAAAGATTTCTTTACTAAATTAGGATTTGAAGACGTAAACGCTAAAAATCCAGAAGGCCATGACGTGTTAATATGGTCACCTAAAGGTTAAAATGATTAGTTTAGGACATCATTATGTTTTAGACTGTGAACGATATATTGGCAGTAGTTGACTGGATTGAAAATACGCGGACACCAAGTTTTTCCAACCCTAGTCAATCTTGCTGGAGCGGGACTACGAATTCGTAACGAATGCTGTCACGCTCCTTTTTTTGAATGTACTCACATTAAGCTTGAGGACAAAATACATATTGCTGATTAAATTATGTAATTGTGATTATTTATAATAACATTTATATAGTTTTAGCACTCCACATCGTAATCATTTATTTTTTAAATTAACCGAAATAGATGATAAAGTTATTTCAGCTATTGAACACTTTATTATTTTATAGTGGCACTAAAATATACCTAGCTATTCCGTGACATAAAGTTTTATTTTCTCTTTTTATATAAAATAAAAAATCCCGTGTTACCAATGTTACAAACTAACATGGTAAAACGAGATTAATACAAATAGCGTCCTGGGAGGGATTCGAACCCCCGACCGATGGCTTAGAAGGCCATTGCTCTATCCAGCTGAGCTACCAGGACAAATTTTTAACACAAGAATTATTATATCTAATTCGACGCTATTGCGCAATAGTTACTATCTAAAAAAAGGTTATATTTTTCACTATTAATGCTATTTTAATCCATTAACGCTACTTTAATAACTTGACCCAGATAATGATTTTAAACTTAATATCAAGTTTCCTCACATTTATCCAACTTATTACCTTTTCAGCATATCTTCATGTTAAAATGCATTTAATTCTACTTTTTAAGGAGTATTTTAATATGAAATATACAACGTTGTTATTAGACTTTGACGATACATTAGTAGATTTTGATGATGCTGAAGAACAAGCCTTTTTCAATATGGCCCAAAATTACCAGTCATCTCCTACTTATGATGACTTCACTTTATTCAAAAAGATTAACCAAGCACACTGGGAAGCTTTTCAAAATAATCAACTTTCAAAAGAAGACGTGTTATCTCAACGCTTTATTAAATACTTTAAGCACCATAATATAACTGTTAATGGTCATGAAGCCGATGAGTGTTTTAGAGATGAATTGGCTAAAGCACCAGTTAAATATTTCAACGACACATTAGCTACATTAGCTCAATTACGTCAGCATTGTTCACTTTATATTGTGACTAATGGTGTCGCTATAACACAACAACGCCGTATTGCACAAACACCGTTTGATGATTTATTTGAGGGTATCTTTATTTCTGAACACACAGGTTATCAAAAGCCTATGTCTGGATTCTTTGATTATGTTTTTAATCACATTAAACCTACTGCGAGATCCACAGCAATGATTATTGGAGATTCTTTAACATCAGATATATTAGGTGGTCATAATGCTAACATTGCAACATGCTGGTTTAACTATAGAAACAAAACAAATTCAACAGCAATTAAACCTGACTTTGAGATTCGAACATTAGCCGAATTATTGCCTATTATACAATCTACTTAATGTTTTAAAATATTGTTGCATCTATCAATAACAATTTGATAAGCCATACAAATATCTTTTTTAGTATGCAAGTAGTGATAATAGCATTGCTTTTATAGTTATTTTTGGCATAAAACCCGATAACCTATAAGCTGGAATGACATACAGCTCGAAGGTTATCGGATTTCTTTATATCTTTATGTGTATCGTGTCTAAAATTTCATTATTCCGATTGCGAAAATGCAAGACTGCACGCCTTTTATTATCATCAATTAATAGTTCTGCAAAAGTCTCTTCTTTTTGACTTCTAGATTGTGAGATACTACCAGGATTAATCACATGAACAGATCCAATCTGTTCATATTTAGCCACATGAGTATGTCCGTAAAAAGCAAATTGACAGCCTTCCTGAGCTGCTCTTTCTGCCAATTGTTGGCGTCCACGATTAACAGAATACAGATGGCCATGAGTATAGAACGCTTTAATATCATCAGATGAGATAAGTTCTTCATTTGGAAATTCTGGATAAAAATCGCAGTTCCCTTTAACACGTTGGAATAAACTTAGTTCCGTATCATGATATTCAAATTCTGAATCTCCCAAATGCAAAGCAACATCATAATCTTGATGCCAAGCGATAATTTGATATAAAATACCAGCTTCAGTATGATTATCACTTACAATAATCCATTTTGACATTATACATCACCCTTTAAGTATGCTTGAAGTTGTTTTATAGCTTCTCCTCTGTGACTAATTTGACTTTTTTCTGTTGCACTCAGTTCAGCCATTGTGCGTCCTTTTTCAGGTACATAAAAGACAGGATCATAACCAAAACCATTATCTCCTCTACGTTCATCAGTAATTCGACCAGATACCGTCCCTTTAAATGTCCGTGTTGGTTGATCTGGTTCACTCATACTAATCACACACACGAACTGAGCTTCACGTTGTGTGATATCAGTTAATTTAGATAATAATTTGTCTATGTTGTCATCATCATTTTTGTCTAAACCGGCATATCGTGCAGAGTACACCCCTGGCTCACCGTTAAGTGCAAAAACTTCCAAGCCACTATCATCAGCAATCACTCGTTTATTCAATCTTTTAGCTGCTGCTTCTGATTTTAAAATAGCATTTTCTTCAAAGGTTGTCCCTGTTTCTTCAACATCAAAGTCTTTCAACAATTCTGAAATACCGATAACATTATCATTTGGAAAAATCGCTTTAAAATCATTAATCTTTCCTTGGTTATTTGTAGCTATCACAATATCGGTCATCGTTTATCCCCCTAATTTGTTAATTTAATCTGTTCTACTTTTACTTTCATATGCAACCACTCAGCAATAATATTAGTAATATGCGTCGTATCACCTGTAGAAAAAAAGCGATGCTGTGGCTGGGCTGTATAGCTGGCGTGCTCATTACTAAATGTTAACAAAGCACTTACTTCCCTAGCTGTCTCTAGACCAGAAGAAATGACCGTTTTGTCTCCACCGAAATAATCATTCAACGGTTGATATAACAAGGGATAATGCGTACATCCTAATATGACAGTGTCCGCTATACTGTTTCGCCAGTGTTTTAATGTCTGATGAATAATAATACTCGTTATTGTTGGATCATTATAACGCATTTGTTCGACCAAAGGTACAAATCCTGGACAGGCCACACCTGTTACCTCAACATTAGGATTGATGCGTTTAATGTGATGTCGATAAGCTTCAGATTTAATAGTTCCCTCTGTTCCAAGTATAAGCACATGTTGATTTTTGGTCGTCATAATAGCAGTACGTGCACCTGGTTCAATAACGCCAATAACTGGAATAGACAGTATGTGTTGTAAATGCTCTAAAGCGACTGCAGTTGCCGTATTACAAGCAATAACCAGCATTTTAATGTCAAATTCCATTAATTTATTAGCTAGTTCAGTGGTGAAAGCTTTAACTTCATCTCCAGGTCTTGGTCCATATGGACACCGTGCTATATCACCTAAATAATATATAGTCTCATTTGGTAACTGGCGTATAATTTCTTTAGCTACAGTTAATCCTCCAACTCCTGAATCTATAACACCAATGGGTTTATTCATATTTTTCATCCTCAATTAATTGCAATAGTATTTTTATTTTAGCACATTAAATATAGTGAAATCATCTAAGGCTATTTTAAAAATGATATCCCTACACATAAAACATCATTCTAATGTGAAAAACCATATTAATTAAAGTAGATGAAAACATAACAAAAATTGATAAAAATCTGTTGTACTTAACAGTAACATCTTTTGTTATTTGTTACACTTTAGCATCTATGTATCATCATTAAAATAAATGATATCCAAATAACTATTTTAAAGGATCATACACTGAAGCTTTGCGTTACGAAAAACACCTATCAAAGCTCGGCTATAAAATAAGCCCAAAAACGAAATCAATTGACTTCATTTTCAGGCTTATTTATTTTAGAAATCTATTTTTCTAAAGCTTGTACAGCGATTATTCCACTTTATGATCTGAACCAAAGAATGATTTGAACATATGGAACGTTGTTTCTCTGTTCATTGCTGCAATTGACGTTGTTAATGGGATACCTTTAGGACATGCATTTACACAGTTTTGAGAATTACCGCACTCTTGCAATCCACCTGTCCCCATTAATGCATCTAATCGTTCATCCTTTGTCATAGCACCTGTCGGATGTAAATCAAATAGACGAACTTGTGAGATGGCTTGTGCACCGACAAACTTATTATTAGGTGTTACATTCGGACAAACTTCTAAACACACACCACATGTCATACATTTTGACAGTTCATATGCTGTTTGTCGTTTTTTCTCCGGCATACGAGGTCCAGGACCTAAATCATAAGTTCCATCAATAGGAATCCAAGCTTTCATACGTTTTAAGTTGTCAAACATTCGTGTACGGTCAACTTGTAAGTCACGAATAACTGGAAACGTACTCATTGGTTCTAGACGAATAGGTTGCTCTAATTGATCAACGATGGCTGAACATGATTGTCTTGCACGACCATTAATTACCATCGAACATGCACCACAAACTTCTTCCAAACAATTCATGTCCCAAATAACGGGCGTTGTTTTCTTTCCTTCTGCATTTACTGGATTACGTCTAATTTCCATCAAACAGGCAATGACATTCATGTTGTCTTTATAAGGGATTTCAAACGCTTCATCGTATGGTTTAGAGTCTTGATTATCTTGACGTTTTATAATTAATTTAATTGTTTTTTGTTTTTCTTTTTGTGGTTGTTGATTACTGTCTGCATGTTGGTCTTTTGGAGTGTTATTTGCTGATAGTGTTTCAGTCATTATTTTTTACCTCCTTTAGACTTACTAGTGTAATCACGTTTACGTGGTGGGATCAAGCTTACATCTACTGGCTCATAAATAAATTTTGGTGCTTCATCTTTACCCATATACTCTGCTAATGTTGTTTTTAACCATTCTTCATCATTTCGTTCTGGAAATTCTGGTTTGTAATGCGCACCGCGTGATTCATTACGATTATAAGCACCAATTGTGATAACACGTGCAAGTATAAGCATATTCCATAATTGACGAGTAAAGAACACGGCTTGGTTACTCCATGTCTGTGTATCTTCCATATCAATATTTTGATAGCGTTCCATGAGCTCAACAATTTTCTTATCGGTTTCCAATAATTTATCATTTTCTCTTACAACTGTAACATTAGCTGTCATAATTTCACCGAGTTCACGATGTAATTTATAGGCATTTTCTGTGCCACGCATATTAAGTAAATTATCGAATCTTTGTTGTTCTTCATCTACCCGTGCTTGATAAATTGAATCATCTAAATCAGCATAAGTTTTATCAATATTTTCAACATATTTTACCGCATTTGGTCCAGCGACAGTACCACCATAAATTGCAGATAATAATGAGTTTGCACCTAAACGGTTACCTCCATGTTGTGAAAAATCACATTCTCCTGCAGCAAATAAACCATCAATGTTGGTCATTTGATCGTAATCAACATAAAGTCCTCCCATTGAATAGTGAACTGCTGGGAAAATCTTCATTGGTACCTTACGAGGATCGTCACCAGTGAATTTTTCATAAATTTCAATGATACCACCTAATTTAACATCTAATTCATGTGGATCTTTATGAGACAGATCCAGATACACCATATTTTCACCATTAATACCTAATTTTTGATTGATACAAACATCAAAAATTTCACGCGTTGCAATATCACGAGGTACTAAGTTACCATAATCCGGATATTTTTCTTCTAAGAAGTACCAAGGCTTACCATCTTTATATGTCCATATACGACCGCCTTCACCACGTGCAGATTCACTCATTAAACGTAATTTGTCATCACCTGGAATCGCAGTCGGATGAATTTGAATAAATTCGCCATTTGCATATTTAGCACCTTGTTGATAAACAATTGAAGCTGCTGACCCAGTGTTAATCATAGAGTTCGTTGTTTTACCAAAAATAATGCCTGGACCACCCGTAGCCATAATGACCGCATCTGAACCGAAAGATTGAATTTCTGAAGTTGTCATATTTTGAGCTATAATTCCTCTAGCTGCATTATCTTCATCTTTAACAATTCCTAAAAATTCCCAGCCCTCATATTTTGTCACTAGTCCATCTACTTCAAAGGAACGTACTTGTTCATCTAACGCATACAATAGTTGTTGCCCTGTTGTTGCACCAGCAAATGCTGTTCGATGATACAATGTCCCACCGAAGCGTCTAAAGTCTAATAAACCTTCCTTTGTTCTGCTAAACATGACGCCCATGCGGTCTAATAAATGAATAATTTGTGGTGCAGCTTCAGTCATTGCTTTAACTGGTGGTTGATTTGCTAAAAAATCTCCACCATAAACGGTATCATCAAAATGAATCCAAGGAGAATCTCCTTCACCTTTTGTATTTACCGCACCATTGATACCCCCTTGGGCACATACAGAGTGCGAACGTTTAACAGGTACTAATGAGAACAAATCCACATGAGCACCTTGTTCTGCAGCTTTAATTGTTGACATTAAACCGGCAAGTCCGCCTCCGACAACAATAATTTTCTTCTCTGCCATAGAATTGTCACTCCCCTAAATATTGAACTAAAACTTACGCTAAAACGAAATTTACATAAATGCTACAATTGCTGATACACCAATATAAGACAATATCAAAAAGACAATGAGTGATACCCAAGTGAAAACTTGTTGAGATTTTTTAGATTGTAAAATCCCCCATGTCACTAAAAATGACCAAATACCGTTAGCAAAGTGAAAAACGACTGCCACGATACAAATCATATAAATAATTGCCCACAAAGGGTGTTGTAATGTCTGATGCATCATATCATAATTAACTTCTTTACCGAAAAATGCCTTTTGTAAGCGCGTTTGCCATAAATGTACGAAAATAAAAATAAACGTAATTACACCCGTTACGCGTTGTAATGCAAACATCCAGTTTCTAAATATTGAATAATGCCCAATATTTTCCTTTGCTGTAAATGCGATATGAATACCATACAAACCATGATATAAAATTGGGATATAAATAAATAGAAACTCAACGATAATTAAAAACGGCAATGATTCCATAAACATAGATGCTTTATTAAATGCTTCAGCACCTTGAGTAGCTTGATGGTTTACCATCAAATGCACTACTAAAAATGCCCCGATTGGAATAATACCTAATAACGAATGAACACGTCTTAAGTAAAATTCGTTTTTTGTATGAGCCAAAAGAACTCCCCCCTGAAGAAACAATAATTAAAATTAGCTAATTTAAATGATGTGATACCACTAAGACATCCTATTTCTTGCTAATTGAAAAATAAAAATTTTAAGTTTTCAAATTTTTTAAATACAATTTGCAAGTATTATAAAATGAACTGGATGGTGGATTTAGCATTTGTGTATTTTTCAATTAAAACATTATCAGGAACACTTAAATGATAATGTTTATCAATTAGAAAGCGCTTCCACAAATCTATAAAAAAATTAGCTGTTTGTTAACTATATTGTAACATTTTTTACAACACTTTGGGACATGAGAATGATTCTCACGTCCCAAAATCTTAATTTTTTAATTATTTAATGCTTCTTTCAAACTTTTAGCTACTTTTTCAGGAAGGCCACAATTTTGCAATTCTGGTAAAGTTGCTTCTTTCATTTTCTTGATAGAACCAAAAGTACGCAATAATTTAGTTTTTCTTTTACTACCTATACCATCAACGGTATCAAGTATAGAACGCATGCCTTGTTTCTGCCGTGTTTGTCGATGGAAAGTAATGGCAAAGCGATGCACTTCATCTTGAATACGCTGTAATAGATAAAATGCTTGACTATTTTTCTTCATAGGTACCACTTCAGCTTCTGGCCCATAAAGCAGTTCAGAGGTCTGATGTTTATCGTTTTTACGCAAACCAGCTATTGGAATGTCTAAGCCTAATTCATTTTCTAACACGTCTTTAACCCCTGACATGTGTCCTTTACCTCCATCTACAATAATAAGATCTGGTAAAGGAAGGCCTTCATTTAACACTCTTGTATATCGACGACGTACGACTTCTCTCATAGATTTATAATCATCTGGACCTTCTACTGTTTTTATTTTATATTTTCGATAGCCACGCTTATCTGGTTTACCATCAACAAATGACACCATAGCTGATACTGGTTCAACAGCTTTAATGTTTGAACTATCAAAAGCTTCAATACGTATTGGTGGTTGAATGCCCATACGGTCACCTAACTCTTCAATTGCCTTCACAGTCCGTGATTCATCACGAGCAATTAATTCAAATTTATTATCAAGCGCTACCTCAGCATTATGATTTGCTAAATCAACCATTTCTTTTTTCGCTCCACGTGCCGGCTGCACAATTTTAGTATCAACGACAGAATGAATTAATTTAGCATCTAAGTGTTTTGGTATATGCACTTCTTTGGGCAATATATGTTGATTTAAACTATAAAACTGGCCAATAAAGGTATAAAATTCTTCTTCTTCCGTTTGTTGAATCGGAATCATAGTGGCATCCCGTTGAATCATATTACCTTGGCGAATAAAAAATACTTGAACACACATCCAGCCCTTAGACACGTGGTAACCAAACACATCACGAATCGTATTATCTGATGACATAATTTTTTGTTTCTTCGTTAAATTATGAATGTGTTGAATTAAATCTCTATATTCTTTAGCACGTTCAAAATCTAATTTTTCGCTTGCAGCCATCATTCTCTGTTCTAAATTTTGTAAAATGGTTTTATCTTCACCATTAAGAAAGTCAGATATCTCTTTTGTCATTTGGGCATATTGCTGTTGATCAACATCATAAACACATGGACCTAGACATTGACCAATATGGTAGTACAAACATAATTTATCTGGCATCGTATCACATTTTCTAAATGGATAAATACGGTCTAATAGCTTCTTGGTTTCTTGTGCTGAATAAGCGTTAGGGTATGGTCCAAAATATTTACCTGTCCCTTTTTTAACTGTACGTGTTACCAATAAACGAGGATACTTTTCTTTAGTGATTTTAATAAAAGGATAACTCTTATCATCCTTTAATAATATATTATAACGCGGTTGATATTGTTTAATTAAATTTAATTCTAATAGGAGGGATTCTGTTTCACTAGATGTTACGATATATTCAAAGTCACGTATTTCCCCAACTAAACGCGTTGTTTTAGCATCATGAGCCCCTGTAAAATACGAACGTAAACGATTGCGTAAACGTTTAGCTTTACCGACATAAATTACCTGTTGTTGGCGATCTTTCATCAAATAACACCCTGGTTCAATAGGTACAACACTTAATTTTTCACGAATAGCTTGCTGATAACTCAACGTATCACACTCCCCCTTTCTCGATTATTACACACAAAAAGAAGAGGCAATTACATCAGATGTAATGCCCCGTCCCCATTTCTGTGTGATTATAAATGTTTATCCAATACTTCTGCTAAATTTTCTTTTGGTTGGAAACCTACAACTTTATCTACAGGTTCTCCATCTTTAAATACAATTAAAGTAGGAATACTCATTACTTCAAATTTAGCAGCAGTTGATGGGTTTTCATCAACATCTAATTTTAAAATATCAGCTTTACCTTCATAATCTCCTGCTAATTCTTCTAATACTGGAGCAATCATTTTACAAGGTCCACACCATGTTGCCCAAAAGTCTACTAATTTAACGCCATCTTGAATATTTTCATCAAAGTTTGAATCCGTTACTTTTACGATTGCCATGACAGCCAATCCTCCTTAAATTTAAATGATGAGCAAATTATAACAGACAATATCATCTATTGCATTGCAATTGCTCACATTTTTCTTACATCACTCATATTAACCGCAATATATAGTTGAAGTAAAGTTTATTCTATCATTTTAGCAAATGAATAGTGATGATTATTTTAATTCTGCGACAGTTACACCAAAGCCACCTTCACTTGGCATACCACCCCTAAATGATTTTACACTTTTATGTCGTTTCAAATGTTGTTGAACACCTTTTTGTAAAGCGCCGGTGCCTTTGCCATGTATGATATAAACTTGTTCATAATTACTTAATACAGCTTGGTCTAAATATTGATCTAACTCAATTAACGCTTCTTCATAACGATATCCTCTTAAATCCAGTTCCGTTTTAATCGTTTGACGATGTTGGCGTTTAATCATTTTAGTCGGTTTTTCTTGTTTCTTTTTTGTTTTTTCCAAATCTTCAATCGGCAATTTCATTTTAATGATACCCATTTGAACTACCGCTTCATCATTTCCAACTAACTCTAACACTTCGCCCTTTTGTCCATATGATAAAACTTTAACTTCATCTCCGGCTACAATTTTATCGTATTTTTGCTTTTGAACTTGTTGTTTAATCGATTTCGCTTCATATTGATTATCAAGTTGCTTTTTCTTGTCTATCAATTCATGTTCCTTAACATCGGCCCCTTTTTGATCTCTTAGCGTTCGTAACTCTTTTAATATCTCATCTGCTTCTTTTGTAGCAGCTTTAACACGTTGATTTGCTTTATCTTTCGCATCTTCTATTAATTGTTTTTCGTATGCTTGAAATTGATTATATTGTTTTTCAAGATCATCGTGTGTTTGCTGTGCTTCTTTCAATAAATGGTCAAGTTCTATACGCTGCGTATCTACACGTTTCGCATTTTTTTCAAGCGATTCTATCATTAAATTGATTTCTTGCTCATCTGTACCAATCATGGTTTTTGCTTTATTTATAATTGATAAGTTAAGACCTAATTTTTTCGATATATCAAATGCATTTGATCGGCCAGGAACACCCATTAATAATTTGTATGTGGGACTCAATGTATCAACATCAAACTCGACACTAGCATTCATGACACCTTCGCGGTTATAGCTATACGCTTTAAGTTCTGGGTAGTGTGTCGTTGCCATGACTAGCGCGCCAAGCGCTCTTGTATAATCAAGAATACTCATTGCTAATGCAGCGCCTTCACTAGGATCTGTTCCTGCTCCTAACTCGTCAAACAGTATTAAACTATGCTTATCTGCTTGTTGTAATATAGCGACAATATTTTTTATATGTGATGAAAATGTAGATAATGATTGTTCTATAGACTGCTCATCTCCAATATCACAAAAGACATCATGAAACACGCTTAACTGACTACCGTCTAATGTGGGAATTAACAACCCTGATTGTGCCATAATTATAATTAATCCTAGTGTTTTAAGCGTGACTGTTTTCCCACCAGTATTTGGCCCCGTAATAATCACTGTTTCCACATCATCAGCAAATTCAATCGTATTTGCAACAACAGTTTCTTTATCTAACAATGGATGAAAGGCATTGGGTAAATAAATTGTACGCGCTTCATAAAATGTAGGCTTTGTTCCCTTTATTGCACTTGCATAACGTGCCTTAGCTGTTAAGAAATCCAAGTGACCCATAACTTCTTCAGCTACTAAACATTGTTCAGCTTGTTGCGCAACCATTGTTGTTAATATAGTTAAAATTCGTTCTCTTTCCACAGCCTCATCGTTGCGTAAGCGACTCACTTGATTGTTCATTTCTACAATAGATGATGGTTCAATATATAACGTTTGTCCAGATGCTGATTGGTCATGCACAATACCTTTAAAATCTTGGCGATATTCAGCTTTTACTGGTATAACATTACGTTCATTGCGCACAGTTACTATAGCATCCGATAGTTTCTTTTGATTAGATTGATTTTTAACAATACGATCTAGATTTTGTCTAATGCGTTGTGTCGTACTTGAAATTTTACTGCGAATGCCTTGTAATTCGTAACTCGCATGATCATATAAATCATGTGTATCACATTTATCATTAATTTCTTGAAATAAATCAGTTAATACAGGTAAGCGCATCATATTATCATGCAGCAAAGGATAATAGACTTGTTGTTCATCATCTTCAAGCAATTGATTATAAAATGTTTTAAATTGGTTTTGAACTTGAATGAGCCTTTTTAACTGATTTAATTCTGTAACATTCAATACGCTACCAATCTTAGCGCGGTGAAGTAATGGAGAAACTTTTGATAATCCACTTAGACTTGGCATCCTATATTTATTATAAATTTGTGATATTTCATCAGTTTCATTCATTTGAAAAACAACAGTATCGTAATCAGTCGCAGGATGCAGTTGTAATACTTTCTCCCGCCCCAAGTCACTAATTGTCTCATTAGCGATGAGTGCTTTAATTTTATTAAATTCTAAGACATCTAACGTTTTCTGTCTCATCAAATCCCTCTATTTCTTCATTTTAATATTGTTTGCAATGAATTTTTTAAAGTCTTCTCGCGATAAGGTATTGATGACTCTATCTTTAGTAACAAATCCTTTTTGCGCTGTTGCTACACCATATTTCATAAATTCCAAATGATCTGTATGGTGTGCATCAGTATTTATCGTCAACTTAACATTCGGATATTTTTTAACAATATCTGCATTTAAATCCAGTCGCTTTGGATTAGCATTGATTTCTAAAATTGTTTGAGTTTCTTCAGCAAGTTGCATTAATTGTTCAATATTAGGTTGATATCCTGGACGCTTCCCAATAATGCGCCCCGTTGGATGAGCAATGTGTCGTACATATGGATTTCGACATGCATGTTCTAGACGTTTCATGATATCTGCTTCAGATTGGTTAAAGCTTTGGTGTATCGCAGCAATAACATAGTCTAATTGTGCTAAAACATCATCATCATAATCCAGTGAACCATCTGGCAAAATATCCATTTCTGTGCCTGAATAAATATCAATTTCTTGATATTCTTGATTCAATTTTTTAATTTCTTCATTTTGTCGTAATAAACGTTCTACTTGCAGACCGTTGGCAACTTTTAGGCTTTGAGAATGGTCAGTAATAACCATAAAATGATATCCTTTAGCAATGTTAGCCTCAACCATATGTCGAATAGAAAATGCGCCATCACTATAAGTCGTATGCATATGGATATCACCATTGATATCATCTAAGGTAATAATATCACTTAAATCTCTTTCAAATTCACTGCCGTCTTCACGCATCGCCGGTGCAATCCAATTCACGTTAAAGTGTTTATAAATATCAGTTTCATTATTATATTGAATCAGTTGTCCATCTGACGTTTCAATTCCATATTCACTTACTTTTTCTCCCTGCGCTTTAGCAAGTTGTCGAATGCGAATATTATGTTCTTTTGAGCCAGTAAAATGTTGTAATGTATGATAAAATGCTGCTGGTTCAATGAGTCTAAAATCTACACCAATTGTTTCATCATCATATTCTATCTCTAAAGAGATTTTTGTTTGTCCCACAGCCACTTCTTTTACTTTGTTGGGAATATTTAATAATTGCGCTTGAACTTTGTCAGGCTCCGTCGTACTTATGATGAAATCTAAATCTTTACTCATTTCTTTATAGCGACGAAAACTCCCAGCTGATGAATAATTATCGATAGCAGTCAGCGTCTTAATATAAGCGACAATTTGCTCGTTCAACCCTCGCATCTGATCAATAGGATACCGTTCTTTTTTAGCACCTAACGCTTTGACAGCCTCTAAAATATTAGTTTCTGTTTTTTTAGCGAATCCTTTTAACTGACTTACTTGACCAGCTTCACATGCACGTTGCAAACTTTCTTTATCTTCAATGCCCAACTCTTGATATAGCTTTGCGATTTTCTTGCTACCTAAACCTTGAATTTTCAACAGTGGAATCAGACCTTCAGGCACACGTTTTTTCAGATCAGATAAGACCTCTGACTCACCAGTTTGACGATATTCACTAATCACTTCGCCGACACCTTTACCAATTCCTTTTAGCTCCGTCACATCATCAATTTCTTCTAAAGGGCGTTCATCCATTTCCAAACTTTGCGCCGCTTTGCGATAAGCTGACACTTTAAAGGTATTTTCTCCATTCAACTCCATATAAGTAGCAATTTGCTCTAATAATTTAATAACATCTTTCTTTGTCATACCGTCACCTCATAAAAAGAAGACCAGGAAAAGAAATCCTGACCTTTATCAGATTTTATAAATTTAAAATATATGCTGAAACGATTGGTGTATGTAATAAAATTGCTTTACTAAGCCATGAATGAGCTAAACTCATCTGAACCCATTCATTAGGATAAAGCGCCAGCATATAAAGTAGAATTTGCACAGATATCAAGGCTGATAGCAATCCAAACAAGGCCCCTAACCAGCGACTCCAATTATATAATTTTTTGTACGTTACTATATTATCAAATGACACTACAAGAAGATACAAAATAATCTTGCTCAATATAGCAACTAGTGCAAAAGCTACAATTGCATCAAAGCGTTGCTGAACTTGACTAAAAGGCACAGCGTAAGTCATATCATAAGCTACAGTTTTCGGGAACGGTAAAAAAACTAATAATCTTTGTGCAATACCTTGATAATTGTTATGTGCAATCCACAAGGCAACCATCGTCGTCATAACGTGTAAACAATTTAACCACCATCCACGGCGATATCCCATAAGCATGACATAACCTACAAATAATAATACAATTAAATCTAGTATCATATTATAGCTCTCTACGTCTAAATTGATTCACTTCTTCTTGGAGGCGACGATTTTCTTCTTCTAATAGTACCTTTTCGTGCATAATATTGACGGCCGTTAATACAGACTTTCGTGTTGTATCAAGACCAGAAGTTTTTAGCGCCTTGATTCTCTCATCTACTAAATGAGCGACATAACGAATATGCTCAGGACTGTCTTCACCAACAATAGTATAATGTTGATCATTAATCGTTACATTAATTCTGTTTTTAAATTCACTCATAATTATGTCTCCTGACCTTTTTTATAAACTTCAGTTCTATTACATTTTTTCATCAGCTAGTTTCTATGTAATGTTATATTAAGTACATTATACATGACAGCATCTAAATTTGTAAGCCCATCCATCTGATTCAGTAAGTTATAGTGTTATACTAGAATATTACTACATCATTAATTTCATGATATGATATTGCTGGTTAATATTTTTTAAAGAAAGGATTTCTGACATCTATGGCAAATGTCGTCCAAAAACTAACAAACGAAGCAATAGAGCAGCTCTTAAATCAAATTGACTTTGAACAGCATAACTTACCACAAGGGATGCGTGCACGCACTAATTATAAACAGACAACCATTAATATCTATAACTCTGGCAAAGTCATGTTTCAAGGTAAACAAGCTGAAAATATTGCTCGAGAATTACTTCCAAATTATCACGATGCTGCCATGGCAGCAACAACTTCAAAGCAATCATCAACTCATACACTTCAATATGACAAATATGATTGTATTGGTAGCGATGAAGCCGGAAGTGGAGATTATTTTGGTCCTTTAACCGTATGTGCTGCTTATGTCACTCAATCACATGTTGCTATTTTAAAAACATTAGGTGTCGATGACTCAAAAAAACTAACTGATACTAAAATTATTGACTTGGCGGAGCAGTTAGTGACATTTATTCCACATTCATTGCTAACATTAGATAATATTAAATATAATGAGCGCCAAGCTTTAGGCTGGTCTCAAGTAAAAATGAAAGCCGTTCTTCATAATGAAGCTATTAAAAATGTTACTCAAAAAATTCATCCAGACAACATCGATTATATTGTGATTGACCAATTCGCTCAGCGTGAAGTTTATCAACATTATGCCTTAAGTGCATTACCATTTCCAGAAAAAACAAAATTTGAAACAAAAGGAGAGTCAAAATCTCTAGCAATTGCAGCTGCCAGTATTATCTCTCGCTATGCATTTGTCAAATATATGGATCAACTCGCTCGCAAAATGCATTGCGAAATTCCTAAAGGTGCTGGTAATAAGGTTGATTTAGTTGCTGCTAAAATCATTGATAAGAGTGGAATTAACAAATTAGATAGTATTTCTAAAAAACATTTTAAAAACCGAGAAAAAGCACTGAAATTAGTAGAAAGAAAGCAAAATTAGTAAGCAATAACAATTTAAGATATAAATGAAATAGATTAAAATTGAAACGCCAAAATCTTTTTATTGGATATGGTTTCCACCATAATAATTGAAACTATTAAAATTAAAGTCTCTAGTGGTAACATCTATTGCTTCAAGTTATCGCTTATATAAGGCACCTCGTTCATTTCATTTAGTGAAGTCGACTAAACAATGTGAAAGTGCCTTATTTTTTAAACCATTTAACGGTAAAATTACATGTTAATACGTAGTATTTATGGCGAGACTCCTGAGGGAACAGGACAAGCTGAAGACAGGGGCCCCCAACAGATAGGCTTTCGAAAAGAAAGCCTACGGACAACGCAAGTTGGGGTGGCTGAGACGGCACCCTAGGAAAGCGAAGCCATTAAGTATTGTCAATAAAATAGCCAGTAAATGAGTTTTTGTAAGCTCATTTACTGGCTATTTTTTCTAGGATTTGTGTCCCAGTCTGTCTCTTTTCGCCAAATTATCTTATTACAGCGCCTTGTGCTTGTAAAGCTGCTAAAATTTTATCATGTACTTTTGTGACACGTTCATCTGTTAATGTATTTTCTGTATCTAAATAATTCAAGCGAATCGCAATAGATTTCTTACCTTCACCTAAATGTTCCCCTTCGTAAACATCAAATACTAATGAATCTTGAAGAATATCATCACCATTACTATGGATTGTTTCTAACAACACTGATGCTGGAACATCACTTGTGACCTCTAAGGCAATATCCCTAGTCACTCCAGGGAATTTAGGGATTGGTTGATAGTTAATGTAGCCAACTGCTACTTCCATTATAGTATGATAGTTTAATTCAAATACGTATGTGCGATTTAAATCATTCTCCGCAGCTAATTGTGGATGCAATTCGCCAATAAAACCAATATCTTTACCTTGTAAAGATATGATTGCTGTTCTACCAGGATGTAACCCACTAATTTCACCGGCTTTATAACTGAACTCGAGATTTAACTTTTCCGCGACACGATCTACAACGCCTTTGGCAATATAGAAGTCAACAGCTTCTTTTTTATTTTGCCATGTATTAACTACATACTCACCAGTTAATATGCCGCTCAAATATTCTACCTCCTCTGGTAATTTACCTTCATCATTACCGAAGAAAACGCGTCCTATTTCATACAATTTGACATCTTTATTTTTACGCGCCACATTATATGCAGCTGCTTCGATTAAATGTGGTAATAAGCTTTGACGTAAAGTGGAATGTGCTTCACTCATAGGCATTAATAAGCTAATTGTTGGACGTGTTTGTAAAGCAAAATCTTTCGCATGATCTTTTGAAACAAGTGAATACGTAATTGCTTGGTCTAAACCAGCACCTTCTAATGTTTCTTTTACTATACGCGTTTTATGCTGACGATCTGTTAATTCGCCATTTGTGACATCTTCAAAAACGGGCATTGTTGATGGGATGTTGTCGTATCCGTATATTCGTGCAACTTCTTCAATCAGATCTTCTTTAATCGTAATATCTTTACGGCGTGATGGTACATTGACTGTTAATTCGTCACCATTTTGTTGTGTTTTAAAGCCTAATTGTTCAAAAATAGCTTTTATTTCACCACAAGATAAGTTAAATCCAACTGTTTTGTTTACTTTTTCAGCAGTGATTTTAATTGGTGTCACAAATGAACCTAAATTACCCGCAGACACTCGGCCTTGTAATACGTTACCATCTGCATATGTTTGAAGTAAGTAACATGCTCTATCAACAGCTTCATCGACAAATTCAGTTGCAATACCTTTTTCAAAGCGACTAGAAGCTTCACTACGCAAGTTTAAACGACGAGATGTATGACGAATAGAAACCGGATCAAAGATAGCGCCTTCTACTACAACATTTGTTGTTGTTGCTGTAACTTCAGAAAAATCTCCACCCATGACGCCTGCTAAAGCGATTGGTTCTTTGCTATTTGAAATAACAATGTCACTATTTACTAAGGTACGCTCTGTATTATCTAAGGTAGTCATAGTTTCATTTTCATTTGCTTGGCGCACAATTATTTCTTTAGAGCCAATGTGATCTTGGTCAAACATGTGTAATGGTTGACCGTATTCTAATAAGACATAATTAGAAATATCTACAACGTTATTGATTGGACGAATACCTGCTTTAATTAAGCGCATCTGCATCCAAATTGGAGATGGGGCTATTGTCACATTTTTAACTATTCTTGCACTGTAGTATGGCACTTTTTCAGGATTATCAATAGATACTGATAACTCATTTGATGTGGATTCAGAAATTTCATCACTTTGTGTATGAGGTTTCGTCATTTTAGTTTTATATAGCGCTGCTACTTCATATGCAGTACCAATCATGCTTAATGCATCAGCTCGATTCGGTGTTAAATCAAATTCCATCACTTGGTCATTTAAGTAAAGTGCTGTTAAAGCGTCAGTCCCAGGTTCAATTGGTTCAGTAAAAACGAAAATACCATTTTCATATGCTTTTGGAACAACATTACTGGAAATACCAATTTCTTGTAATGAACAAATCATTCCTTCTGAACGTTCACCACGTAACTTAGCGCGTTTAATTTTAATGTCACCAGGTAAGCGTCCACCAACTTTAGCGACGATAACGTGTTGTCCCGCTTCGACATTAGGTGCGCCACATACAATCTGCACAGCTTCTTCTTCACCAATATCTACTTGACAAATATTTAATTTGTCTGCATTAGGATGTTTCTCCTTAGATTGGATATATCCTACAACTAAGTTCTTAATATCTTTGGTATAGTCGATTATGTCATCTACTTCAATACCTGTGCGAGTAATACGCTCTGCTAAATCTTCAATAGCTACACCTGCATCAACATAATCTTTTAACCATTCATTTGAAATCAACATTACAATTCACCTCTATCTTCTACAGCTTTAAATTGATCAAGGAATCGTACATCATTAGTATAGAAATGACGAATATCTTCAATACCATATTTTAACATCGCGATACGATCTGGCCCCATACCAAAGGCAAAGCCAGAATATACATTTGAATCAAATCCAGCCATTTCAAGTACGTTTGGATGCACCATACCAGCACCTAAAATTTCAATCCAGCCTGTATGTTTACATACGTTACAGCCTTTACCTTTACATTTAAAACAAGATACATCAACTTCAACGGATGGTTCTGTGAATGGGAAGTAACTAGGGCGAAGACGAATTTCACGTTCTGCCCCAAATAACTTTTTAGCCAATAATTCTAATGTGCCTTTTAAGTCACTCATTTTAATATGTTTATCAACGACTAACCCTTCTATTTGAGTAAATTGATGACTATGTGTTGCGTCATCTGAGTCACGTCGATAAACTTTACCAGGACAAATAATTTTTACTGGGCCTACACCATTACGTTTTTCCATCGTCCGTGCTTGAACTGGAGATGTATGAGTGCGCATTAAAATATCATCTGTAATGTAGAAACTATCTTGCATATCACGCGCAGGATGTGACTTAGGTAAGTTTAATGCTTCAAAATTATAATAATCTTGTTCAACTTCATAACCATCAACAATTTCATAACCTAAACCTAAAAATAAGTCTTCAATTTCTTCAATCGTTCTTGTTAAAGGATGTTTAGAACCTATGTTGATTTTACGACTTGGTAATGTAACATCAATCGTTTCTTCAGCAAGTTGTTGGTTCAATTTTTCATGTTTTAATAATGCTTGTTTTTCTTCTAATTCATTTTGAATGGTTTGTCTTAATTCATTTACCTTTTGACCATAGGCAGGTTTTTCTTCATTAGGTAAATCTTTCATATTTTTCATTAGAGCACTAACTGAACCTTTTTTACCTAAATATTTAACTTTTACATCTTGTAATTCGCGTTCATTTTGAGCTTCATTAATATCAACTAATGCTTGTTGTTTTAATTCCGCCATTGAATCCATCTGAGTCATATAAATGACACCTCACACTTTTTATTTTTAAACTTAGTTTTCGAGCATAAAAAAAGACTTACCTCCCTATATCTTGGGACGAAAGTCTTCCGTGGTACCACCCAAATTTATGTCATTATAAAATAAGACGCTAAGCCTTACTTTATTTTACATACACTTGTTCTGCATTGTTAACGAAGATACGCGCTCCGACTTAAATCTCTTTAAGTAACCAAAAAGATGAAAGTAACTAATCGAAATTGGAATAAGTTTCAGTCACGCTTATTCTCCCTGCACAATTCGTTCTACTAGTTAAGGTCTTTTTATTGGTTTATCATTCAATTTTATGAGTACTTGTCATCACTATACTTTATTATATACATCTAAGTATAGCCGATTTTAAACAAACGGGTCAACCTTTCAAGTGGTAAAGTAAAATACTTCCAGCAATTGCAACATTTAAACTTTCTGCTTTGCCATAAATTGGAATAATTAAATTTTTCGTCGTATGTTCTAACAACGCGTTATTTACTCCATCCCCTTCATTACCAAGTAGCAGTGCAAATGTTTCTTGGGGTTCAAGATTTTTATATGACACAGCATTTTCTAGTGCAGTACCAAATACAGGACCTTCGAACTGCTTTATAAACCCTTGTAAGTCTGCAGTCACCACAGGTATATGGAAGACACTACCTTGACTAGCTCTAAGCACTTTATCCTGATACGCATCTGCTGTTCCCTTTTCCATAACAATAAGGTCTATACCGGCAGCATCTGCTGAACGAATTAATGTTCCTAAATTGCCAGGATCTTGAATGCGGTCAATGAGTAATACTTGTTTTGCATGTGTTACATCATAGTTTGGCTTTTCAATTACTGCAAAGAATCCTTGAGGTGTAATTGTACCTGATAATGCTTCTGCCACTTTCATATTAATTTGAAATGTTTCTTCTGAATAATCTATCAATGCTTGTTCTGTTCGCTCTGGTTCAATAATAAATAATTGTTTAATCGTCAGATTACTTTGATAAGCTTCTTCAATTAAATGAATACCTTCAATGAGTGCTTGTCCCGTTTTATCACGTTCACGTTTCTTTTTAAGTTTATTTGCATTTTTAATCTTACTATTTTGTGCAGATGTAATTTGTTCCATTAAAACTCTCCAATTTTATGTAATTATGGTTGTTATATGCTTCGTCCTATATATTAGCACAACGTTGATGAACATTCAGTTACATTAATATAAAGATTGTCATTTCAATCGTATCAAATTATTTTTAAACTACGTAGTGTGATTCTGCAGTCCATTCTTGTAATGTATTTATAAAAACACATAAAGAAACCCAATGATTTGTTGTCATCATTGGGTTTCTTTATTATTCATATTATTTTAGCACTATGCTAAAATTATTTGCTAACAACTTCTTCACCATTGTATGAACCACAGTTTTTACATACACGGTGAGATAATTTGTATTCGCCACAACTTGGGCATTCAGTCATACCAGGCACTGAAATTTTGAAGTGTGTACGACGTTTGTTTTTTCTCGTTTTAGACGTTCTTCTTTTTGGTACTGCCATGATTTATCCTCCTTAATATTAAAGCCAGTTAATTCTAAATGTCAGATTAGTTCCTAATTATACTATAACAAGACGTAATCTGCTATTACTCTTTATCATATAATTGTTGTAATTTCTGAAGCCTAGGATCAACTTGCATTGTTTCCGAAGATTTATCTTCATCACCCTTTGCAAGTTCAATCAATTGATCTTCGTCAATAACTTCCCAGCCGTTACCTTCTGTTAACATCTGATTGCTGTTATCAGAATATGCACGCATGGGTTTCTCAATTATGACTAGCTCTTCCGCAATATCTTTAATGTTTATCATACCATCAGTGGCTAGATGATAATGTTCATCAAGCTCACTTTCATCGGCATAATCATTATATCCCTCTAAATCAAATACTTCCGAAGTTGTCACATCTAGTGGCACTTCAACTGGTTCCAATGTACGTGCACATGGCATCGTATATGTCCCAGTTACATGCATATCTGCAATCACTTCATTCGACTTAACATTAAGTTGACCTTCTACATGAATCTCAGACAAATCAATAAGACCTAGCGATTCCTTTAAGTGATCAAATTTCGCTGTTTCATTAAATTCAAAGGGCTGACCTTGATATTTTCTTAATTGTGTTATTGACCATTTCATATGGCTTCACCTCTAACAAGCACAAAATTTATTTTAACTTTCTCTACAAGAGTTGTCAAGATTTTTTCTTAACATCAAAGTATCTGTTACAATACTTATGATGAATACTGAAAGGACGAATTGCAAATGAAAAGTGTTGGACTTATAACGGAATATAACCCATTTCATAATGGTCACTTGTATCATGCCCGACAATCAAAAAAACTGTCCAATGCCGATGTCACCATTGCATTGATGAGCGGACAATTTGTAATGCGTGGCGAACCAGCAATATTCAATAAGTTTATTCGTGCCGAGATGGCCTTAGAAGGCGTCGATTTAGTTGTTGAACTTCCTATAATTGGCAGTCTATCTTCATCAGATTACTTTGCCAAATACGGTATATTGCTTGCCGATTATCTAGGCATAGATACGATTTCATTTGGTAGTGAAAGTGCCAATATTGAGGCGTTGACTAAAATAGCTCAAGATATTCAACAATTTGAAACAAATCCAAAGTATAGGGCTCAAATCAATAGCGGTAAAAGTTACCCACGTGTTTTAAGTGACCATTTTAATCAACATCACATTTTACAAACTCCAAATAATATTTTAGGACTTAGTTATTTAAAAGCTATTCATAATTTTGCACCAAACATTAATGCTATGACGATTGAACGCTTAGGTACATATCATCATCAATCATCAATTGATCACCAAACATTGGCAAGTGGTAGTGCAATTCGTCACGCTTTAAATTCAAATGACGCACTTTGGAAACAAGTTGTACCAAATCACATGTGGCATCTTTATGAGCAGCCACAAATGACAAAAGAAGCATTGTTTCCTTATATTCAATATGCTTTAATTACACAATCATCGGAAGACTTAGCACAAATATACACAATCAATGAAGGCTTAGAACATCGTTTACAATCATTGATAACTAAAGCACACAATTTAGATAGTTTCATAACCCTCGTTAAAACGAAACGCTATACATACACGCACATTCAACGTGCCTTAATGAACATCGTACTCAATATACGCCAACAAGATGTTCCTACTAATATAAAAGCAGCTCGTATTTTAGGCATGACTAACAAGGGTCAACAATATTTGAAGTATCTAAAAGCACAATTTCCAGAGCGAAATTATATCACAAATATAACAAAGAAAACTGCGCCCTTTTTCACGCAAGAAATTAAAGCTACGCAACTTTATAATTTATGTACCCATAGTACTCAAAATGATTTTAACACGCCTGTTATTCGAAAATAATAACGCTATACCGATGACACCCCTTTTGAAAGCTCGTTAAATAGTACTTTCAGAAGGGGTTGTTTACATATTATTTAAATTTTTCTTTCAATGCAGTTGCTACGTTAGGTGGTACAAAATCACTTATATTTGCTTTATATTGTGCTACTTCCTTAACAACACTTGAACTAATGAAGGAATAATTTGTACTTGTCATCATGTACATCGTTTCAACATCACTATTAAGCTTTTTGTTCATAGATGTTAATCGCAATTCATATTCAAAATCACTAACCGCACGTAAGCCTCTAATAATTGTTTTAGCACCTATTTGATCACAAAAATCAACAAGTAATCCATCAAAATGATGGACCTGAACATTAGATAAATGTTTTACAGACTCCTCAATAAGTTCAATGCGTTCATTTACCGTAAATGTGCCAGCTTTATTACTATTTTTCAACACACAAACATGTAATTCATCAAATCGTCCCGCACTACGTTCAATAATATCTAAATGTCCGTACGTGATTGGATCAAAACTTCCTGGAATAACTGCCTTTGTCTTACCCATTTTTATCTCCTTTTTCTAACAGCAACGTGTCTGTTAAACCATAATGATAGCGTTTAAGCTCTTTGAATGATTGTATAGCAATATCTTCTTGATGACTAAACTCACAGATGATGATACCACTTTCTTTTAACAAATTAAATGTTTCAATTTGAATTAAAGCTTTATCTATAAGTCCTTTATTGTATGGCGGATCTAAAAAGATATAATCAAATTGAATATCCCTTTTATTTAAAGCTTTTAATGCTCTATCTGCATTATTTTTGTATACTTCAGCTTGTTCTGTTAAGTCTAATTGTTGTAAATTCGCTTGAATTACTTTGATTGCTTTAAAATTCTGATCAACAAAGATTACTTTATCCATTCCACGTGACAAACCTTCAATACCAAGCGCACCACTTCCAGCAAATAAATCTAGTCCAAGTCCACTTACATTGTGAAGACTATTAAAAATGCCTTCTTTAACTTTATCCATTGTTGGTCTCGTGTTTCGACCTTCTAAACTTTCAAGTGCTTTACTTTTATGTTTACCAGCTATCACGCGCATGTTAATACACTTCCATTTCATCTTGTGTTTTACTATAATTTGATTAAAAAAGGAGAATTACTTAACTAATGAAACAATCATTTATCGTTCTTGGAGAAGGGTTGACTGACCTGTTTGAATTTTTAACACTGATAGATTATGACCATGCTCGTGTAGATAAAATAATGTACTTCCACACGCCAGAATCTGAAAAGCAACGATCATCTATAGCACTCGTTATGCAACCTACTGAAGGCCATCATTTTCAAGCTATGTATATCATGCTTAATGCGATGTCTTATCCTTATCCAGAAAGTAACAAAAAGTTTCAGATGATTAATGAGAAAGCTGAACAATATAATATTCAAACGATTGGTGTTGATGTTCAGCCTATCGAAGCCTTTCACGATTTAGACCTATACTTTAAATATCTAATCAGCATTTTGCGTTTACAAAATTGGATACCACCACTCCAATGATATTTAAACTATTGAATTAAAGCGTTTCGTGCTTTTCTTTTTCATATGTTTTCTTTAAGTATTTATATGGCGAAGCATCAATGTGCCGAACGTATTTCATTTGCATCAGCTTATGCACAATTACATCTGCATCAACTTCATTAATATAAATAATGACATATCTTTCTTGCTTATTTGTATGAACAATATGTCCGTATTTTCGCAGCTGTCGCTCATGTTTAATGTGTTTTAAATAAACAGTCAAACTCGTTCTAGGTATTAAGTTCATTGTTTGTCATCACTCCATTTATTTATGCATTCATTATCATATCATGTCTTAATATTTTAGAAAATAACTTCGTCCTAATACGAAATAAAGTACCTTTACTGTTACCTAATATATAAATTTGATACGCTTATATTAATACCTTTGAGGAGGCACTATATATGTCAATAAAAAATAAACGTTTAATAAACTGGGGATTAGCTGGAATAGGTATTATGAGTGGCCTATTATTCTATAAACGACAACAATCCCAACAACAGCCAAAGACGATTCCACCATTCTTCCAAGGACGTTCACCTTATATTTTTGCACATCGAGGTGGCATGGCCGTAAGACCAGAGCAAACTCAACTTGCATTTGACCATGCTGTATCTTTTGATGTAGATGGTTTCGAAACAGACGTACGCCTTACTAAAGATGAAAAACTCATTGTTTTTCATGATGCTACAGTTGATCGCACCACAAATGGTTCAGGTAAAGTAAGCGAACATACTGTAGCTGAATTAAAAAAATTGGATGCGGGTTATCATTTTACAGATATAAATGGAACCACACCTTATCGTGGTCATGAGAAAACAGCTATTCTAACATTTGATGAATTACTAAAATTATATCCAAACATGCGAATTAACGTTGATTTAAAAGATCATCCAGGGAGCTATGAAGGATCTATTGCACCACAAAAGATGTTTGACGATATTTTAAATAATCAAGCGCAAGACCGTGTATTAGTTACAAGCTTCTATAGTGAACAAATTGACAGGTTCAATAAAATAGCGCAAAATTCAGTTGCAATTGGCGCTAGTCAAAAGGAAGTCGCAGAAGGATTTTTGAAGTTCTTTAGTGGCACTGCACGTAGCTTTCACCCACAAGCAAATACTTTCCAAATGCCAACACATTTCAAAGGCATACCATTAACTTCTCGTCGCTTTATCCAGTGGTTAAATACCCTTAATATTGTACCGGGATATTACGGTATTAATAGCATTGATATGATGCATGATTTATATTTAAAAGGTGCACACACACTGGTAACAGATCGGCCTGATCTTGGAAAACAATTTAAGGATTCATTAACGATAAAATAAAATATCGTGAAAAACCTTCAAATGTTTGACTGCTATAGTCTCACTTGAAGGTTTTTACTATATATGCTAATTATATTCTAATTCTACTTATAACGAGCACTTGCATGAACCTCCTGATGCACAACCACGCTCATCCGTTTGGAAAAAGGGATTTCCTGCCTCAATTTTCACATTTGCAGATACTGCATGTGCGATTTTGCTTATAAGTTCATCTATTAAATTTTGTAACTTAACTTCCTTAACTTTATAGTCCATCACAACCGGAAGCATTTCATAAGCACGTTTGCGACGCCGTGTTTCTAACATTATAGTTTGATAGTCAGGATGGTATCGGCCAAAACGCATGACTTCATCATACATATGTTTATATTTTAAGAAAGCTTCATACATTAGATGTGCTTCATCATCACGATCTAGCTTTAATTGAGCCTCTTTAAACTGATAATATATTTCTGAATCAGTCACCATATCTGATAACTTTTCGATTTCATCTAAAATATAACCCATTTCTTCTGTGTACATCTTTGGCCTACCTCCTTTATTTATCTTCCACAAAAATAAGTGAGTAGTAATTTTTCATAACTTCTCCACCCATTTCATTGTATTTTTTATTCAATAATCTTGAGCGATGTATATCCGAATTCATCCAACTATGGATGAGTGTTGGGACATCATCAAAATCATAACCAACATTTTGACTTGTCGTTTTAAATTCAATATTTTGATTCTCTAATTGATTTCGTAACGTATCTTCAGTAAATGCTACACTATCAGAATCTGTTGCATCATATAAGTTAATTGCGGCGATATGGGCAATATCATTATTAACACGCATCGGTTTAATTCCTTTTAGTTTACGTATTTCATTAGTTATTTCATAAAGTGTCATAAGCTGATTTGGGTTTTGCTCAAAAGGAATATCTGCAGAATGCTTGATGCGAGACTTCGATGATTGTTCATCATCTTCTAAACGATAAGGTTTAAAAAGTACAAGTGCCTCTTTATCTAAATAACGTATTCCCATAATATCATTCGTTTGTTGATCAACATAAACTTGAGCATAATTTTCACCATATTTTATCAATGTTTGAGTTTTCAAATCTTCATCTGATAATTCAAAATGATATGTCCTATTATTAACTTTAAATGTTGGATCAGGGTTAATACTCGTATTCTCAAAAATTCTAGCTGCACTATCATTAATTTTTAAAGGGGCAACATTGGCATTTTCACCCGTAGCATAAACCGATTTAATACGCTTATCTCTAACTAATACAACATAATAAGCATCTTGTTGTTTAAAAACATAGTTTTTATAATGATCACTATATCGATATGACCGATCTGCCTGTCCAAACTTTTTAGTTAAATAAGAGATGTCTTTTCCTATCCAAGTGCCAATCCCTTCTTTAGGCTTAGGATTTCCATCATCTTTTTGATTGTTTTGATGTGCACTTTGATCTGAACGACTCGTATTAGTAGATTTATTTGGATTTTCTAATACATCAAATTGTAAACGAGGTGAATAAAATAAATATATTAAAAATGTTACTAACAGCACGACACCTAATATTTTCAATAATAATTTGATTATCTTTCACCTCTTACTTAATAATATATTATAAAAATTGATACTTTAAACTACAAAACATTTTATATAAGGACTTCGGCTTTTATTGTACTTTAATTTAATCGTAATATTCAATTAAGTAGATAAAAAACTGGTAAAACAACAAGTTTCACCAGTTAATAGAGCCCCTATAGCCCAGTTGTATTGAGATTATAATCCTAACGTTGCCTTAATTACCGACGTCGTCTCCCCGCCTGGATATAATACATAAAGTAGTATATACACCGTAACACCTGTAATAGCTGTCAAAAACCAAATAACAGATGCTGTAGGACCAATTTTTCTATGAATATTAAATTTATCCTTAAAAGCAGTAATAATCTGTACTAAACCACCAATACCACCTAATGTAGCTAGGTTTATGTGGAAAAATAAAAAACCTTTATAAAATGGTCGCAATGAATCGGGACCACCAAAGTCCGTATTACCTATAAACACAGTACGTGTTGCATAAATAATAAAGAACGTTAATGCGAATACAGCAGCCCATAACATTGTTTTCTTATGAGCATTTACATGCCTATGCCAAATTTGCCACCAACCGATGGCAATTAAAATGGCACTAATTACAATACAACTCGTACTAATCGTAGGTAGAATAGGTACATTCATAAATTTCATCCTTGCCTTCAGTATTTTATATCATTTTAATTAATGAAACTACAACAACCATTACGAAAAATACTACTAAATAATTGAGCGAGTATATAAACATTTTTGTAGCCCATTTTGTTTGGTCTGTATCCTTTTTAAATGTTGTCAAACCAATGAAAAGCCATCCTAAATTTAATAAAGTAGCTAACACAATAAATGTAGTACCTAAATTAGTGAAGAAGAATGGTAAAGGCAATAAACAAACAAGCCAAAAGAACATGCTAACACGCGTTCTTTTGATACCTTTAACGGATGGTAACATTGGAATGTTGGCTAATGCATATTCATCCTTTCTTTTAATTGCTAAAGCGTAAAAATGAATTGGTTGCCAACAAAATACCACTAAAAATAGTCCGAAAGCAGCAAGACTTAATTGTCCGTCAATAGCTGCCCATCCAATTAATGGAGGTACTGCACCAGGAAAACTACCTACTACAGTATTCCACGTTGTATGACGTTTAGACCAAATAGAATAAAATGATACATAACCAACTATACCTACAAGACCTAGCACACCAGTTGGAATATTTAATAAAAATAAACAAGCTTCCCCCACTAACATCATTCCGAAGCTTAATAGCATTAAGTTTCTATCTGAAATTCTATCATTAACGGTCGGTCGGTTTTGTTTACTTGGCATAATACAATCTATATCTTGATCGTAGTAGTTGTTTATTGCACAAGCGCCCCCCATAATCAAAGTCGACCCTATTATCATTAATATAATTTGTGGAATCGATGATAGGAAGGAATGGCTAGTCATAACGACTGCAAGCCAAGCACCCGCAAATGCAGGAATCAAATTACCTTGAACAAGACCCATTTTAATTATTTGTTGTAATTCTTTGAAAGAAACGCGACTTGAAGTGTGTGATAAAGTCTGTTCTTTATTCATATGCCCCCTCCTTAAAATTTCCATATAGTACTATGATATATTAAATATAGTAAATTGACCAGTTGAATAAAAAATTATTTGTGACACTTTATCGACATTCAAAAACTCTCTTTTTGAAAACACTATGAATGATGTATAATTGAAATAATGGCTAGAATAGAAATATGGACATTAAATTATAGTCATCCGAGGTATAATTTAGGCTAACTATTATTTAATGATGGGGTGTATAAAATTGTTTAAACAAAAAAACCTTAAATGGTTATCCGTACTAGCTGCCATAATTATGGGGTTTGTACAATTAGGTGGGGCTTTAGTAACAAAAACTGGTTCTGAAGATGGTTGTGGTGCTTCATGGCCACTATGTCACGGTGCTTTATTACCAGAAAATTTACCAATCGCAACGATTATTGAATTAAGTCACCGAGCAATGTCAGGTTTATCTTTAATCATTGTTTTATGGCTTGTTATTACAGCATGGAAAAATATTGGTTATATCAAAGAAGTGAAGCCACTATGTATTATCAGTGTCGCTTTTTTACTTGTACAAGCATTAGTGGGCGCAGCAGCCGTTATTTGGCAACAAAATTCTTATGTTTTAGCATTACACTTTGGTATTTCTTTAATTAGTTTCTCATCTGTTTTTGTCTTAATGTTGATTGTTTTTGAAGTAGACCAAAAATACGAAGCTGATGAATTATATATCAAAAAACCACTAAGAACATTAACTTGGATTATGACGATTATCGTTTATCTTACAATTTATACTGGTGCTTTAGTACGTCATACCAAAGCAAGTCTAGCTTATGGAGCGTGGCCAGTTCCATTCGATCATATTATGCCACATGGTGAACAAGAATGGGTACAATTTGTTCATAGAGGTATGGCATTGATTGCTTTTACATGGATTTTAATTACCTTTATTCATGCCGTTAAGAATTATTCAGAAAATAGAACGGTTCGTTATGGTTACACTGCAGCATTTATACTTATTATTTTACAAGTTGTGACTGGTGCACTTTCAATCATTACACACGTTAATTTAATTATAGCTTTATTCCACGCATTGTTTATTACAATACTGTTTGGTATGATTGCATACTTTATTATGTTAATGCTTCGAACAATTCGCAGCTCACATTTATAATTTTAAATAAGGGTCTGGGACATTAAGTTCTTAAACAATGTAAAAAAGACAATTTCTATTAAAATTATTTGATAGAAATTGTCTTTTCTCTTATGTATTAGATAATATACAGCTCGTTATCATTTTAGGGTGATAAGATGAGTCCCAGATGATGAATTCATCGAATTCATCATCTGGGATTGTTTCAACAATTTCATTTACATATCGAGAAATATTATTTGTATAAATAAGAATTGAAGTTTCCATTGGTAGTGTATAGTGTAAGTTGATTCATGTTATAAGCTTTATACATAAGGCACCTCGTTCATTTAATTTAGTGAAGTTTATTAATTATACGAAAGTGCCTTATTTTTTAAGCATGTAAAGATAAAATTACATGTTAATACGTAGTATTTATGGCGAGACTCCTGAGGGAGCAGTGCCAGTCGAAGACAGGGGCCTCAACAGAGAGAAATACGAAAAGTATTTCGTCGATCAAAGCAAGTTGGGGTGGCTGAGACGGCACCCTAGGAAAGCGAAGCCATTCAATACGAAGTATTGTGAAAATAGAGA
>VNIW01000051.1_pt3 | contig 50287 bp, 39 predicted proteins | sample 7248591 | NCBI WGS metagenome assembly VNIW01 (sample SAMN12251776, study PRJNA551026) | human skin metagenome | isolation source: skin samples from patients infected with Netherton Syndrome | host: Homo sapiens | place: France:Paris | reverse complement strand
AGCGTTGAAAAAGCGTAACGTAGTAATGCACCCAAAGCGCCACCAATAAATATATATATGTACTGCATGGGATTAACACCTCATTAACGTTTTAACATTTTAATTTTATTTATTACATTTGATTAATTAAATATAAAACCAAATGTGTGTAGTGATGAAAGAATGTGTATCACAATAACTATAAATATAATTAAGGGTAGAAGTTTACTTGCTACTTTTATCCAATCTTTACTTTCTCTTGAATATTTAATTGATTTATCCGCAAAAATAATAGATAAAATTAAGATAATAATATTTACTATTGATGTAGCAACCATTAATTTCATAAATGAGCCTAAAATATGACTCAATAAAGAATTGTTAGTATTAAAGAAAAAACTAACAATAATCATAAGTATACTTAAGTAAAAGTATTTCTTAGAACGTGCCATACGTTGCCTCCTTGATTTACATCATTACAATATACTATCACATTTTATGAATATGAGAATAGTAAAAATAATTTGATCATTATTATAAAGATTAATGTCTCTTTTTAAACAGCGATTTTAAGGCATATCATTCGCTTGTGTGAACGGTGCATGTTATAAATATCTTATAAAGTTTTAATAATAACACGTGAAAGCTATAATTCTATTATAATTATAAATATACATACATATCTTGTTTTAAAATACTTATGAATTATCGTATTGAACGTATTGAGTTAAGGAGGAACAACAAATGACGAAGTTAAATGTAGAAGTATTTGCAGATGGCGCTGATATTGAGGAAATGAAAGCTGCTTATAATAATAAGTATGTTGATGGTTTTACTACTAATCCTAGTTTAATGGCTAAAGCAGGGGTGACTGATTATAAAGCATTTGCTGAAGAAGTAGTTAAAGCAATTCCAGATGCATCTATTTCTTTTGAAGTTTTTGCGGATGATTTAGAAACTATGGAAAAGGAAGCTGAAATCCTTAAACAATATGGTGATAATGTTTTTGTAAAAATACCTATTGTAACAACAACAGGGGAATCAACGCTTCCCTTAATTAAAAAATTATCAGCTGATAATGTGAGATTAAATGTCACAGCAGTTTATACCATTGAACAAGTTAGAGATATTACAAATGCTGTTACTGAAGGCGTACCTACATATGTTTCAGTGTTTGCTGGTCGAATAGCTGACACTGGTGTAGATCCACTACCTTTAATGAAGGAATCTGTTGAAGTTACTCATAGTAAAAAAGGTGTTAAGTTACTTTGGGCAAGTTGTCGCGAAGTGATTAATGTTATTCAAGCTGATGAAATAGGTGCAGATATCATCACATGTCCAGCTGATGTGGTCAAAAAAGTTAATTCAAATTTGGGTCGTAATATTGAAGAACTTTCAATTGACACAGTTAAAGGTTTCGCTAAAGATATTCAAAGCTCAGGTCTTTCTATCTTGTAAAGCTTAATTGTAGTTAATTTATAAAAGCAATCGATGAAGAAATAACACTTCATCGATTGCTTTTTCATTGAAGATTTTTAAGAGTGATTGCAACAGTATGATAAATAATTTATGATTTATAGTAATTATTAGATTTGAGGAGCGTACTCCAATATATGGACAAAAAGACATTTAAAGAAAAGGTTCAAAAACAATTATGGTTTTTAAATAAAAAAGAAAAAGAACAATTGAATAAAAAGCTAAGTCAGATAGATAGTGAAGATAATGTAGATTTTAATAAACCCATTCAGTTTTCTAATCGTTATCTCAAAAGTCATATATACAAGCATAAAAGTGCTACTTCAGGTAAAACCTTTATATTACTATTTAGTATTGTTGTAACATATGCTTTATTACTTGGATTATTTTTAACAGGTTTGATAACAAGTTTAACTTCAGTTCATTACTTTATTAATCCTAAAGTTGAATTATCTAGTTTATTAGTAATTATCATTTTAATAGCAGCAATCTGTATAATGATATTGAGCCTTTATTTAATTAAAATAATTACAGCATTATTTACAAAAAAATTGCTAGAATTAAAATTTAATAAGCGCTAGTCTTTTCAATGATTTGAGCAAGAGTTAAACTTTCTTGCCATTTTTTGGATACCAGTGTATAGGGGATTTCAGTACGAAGTAGAGTCGTATTGTCGAAAATGATAATAGTAGAATTTACAGAAGAGTGAATTCCAATAATTTTACGTGCGTTAATAAAATATTTTATTGATGCACGTTTTTGTGTTAGTGGGAATAAAATTGTATCTCGATTGATATAGATAGGTATTAGTTTATTTATATTTAGTAATCTTTTAGCTTTTGAGGATTGTACTTGTAATGAAGTGTGATTCAACTCAAGTAGATAGTGAATCATTTTCTGTGGTGTAAAGGGGACAGTGATATGATAGTCAGAGTATTGTATACGTGTTTCTGTCTCATTAGATATAGCAGTTTTTAAATAAAGTAAATGTTGCGATGAATAAGTAGTCATGTTGTTCATTCCTTCATGGTTATGTAAGATTATTTAAACACTTTTGTTTAGTGGTGTTTTTAATTTTCTTTATAGAAGTTAAAGATAAATTCATGTGCTGGGCTATCTCATATTGTTTATAACCTTGAATATGAAGGCACAGCCATTGCGCTTCCTGTGGTTTGAGTTGATCAGAGAAGTCTTCTAACACTAAGTTAAAATCATTGAGGAGAATTGTAGAATCATAAGAATTGTGAAGATGGGCATCAAGAGTGATTTGATTGGATCTATTATTTTCTTTCCTAAAATGGTCTATTAAATGATATTTCAATCTCGTGAAGAGGTATGTACTTATCGAGGTTGATTTTTGTTCATCGTAATTTAGAGTGAGTTGCCACATTTTAATAAGTAAGAGTTGATAAAATTCATCATAATTATAAGTGATGTGATAGTGATTTAACAAATAATGAATAATTTTATTATAGTTTTTATAAACTTCTTCAAATTCCAAAATATGCACTCCTATTTATGTACATAAATATTATTTCCGGATAAAAAGAAGATAACTTACTTTATAAAAATTATCATTTGCGTAATTTTCAAATAAGGTGTTAAATAGTAAGCATAGACTTATTAAAACTCAAATAAAAAAGCATAAAATTGACATTAAAATGATAATTCAACATAAATAAATTTGGTATGCACTAGGGGAGGTTAATATGGATTACGCACACTTAAATTTAGAGCACTTTTTCGCACGTAACGATGATTTAGATGTAATTAGAGATCGTTCTGATTTCGTGATGATAAATAATTTTACTAATGAAATGAAGTATCGTGATGGTGAAATTGAAGGTACAATTGATTTAAATCAGTATTATTATAAAAATCGTTCACAAGCGGCTAGTTTTATCATGATGGAATATAAAAAGTCTTAATTCATATAATATAAAAATCGAGGTTGCTTATCATCATTTAACGTTTTTTCTCATGATTAATATCCTTATTAATAGAGATTTATTGCTGGTTTTACGTTCTATTATTAGATGTAGACACTCATTTATTATCGAGTAATAAAAAATGATGAAGAAGTGAAACCTCTATTTTTATTTTTTAGTTTCATTTTTATTACTATTTATTTATGAATTTGTAACATTACCAATATAAAATTGTGAATCTGAATTAATAATGTTAAACTTTATTATCGTAATGAAACTGAATAGTTTAACAACAATGACCTAAGAGGTGTGACTATGATTAAGCACAAAAAGGGCTCTATCTTAGCTATTATAGGATTGCTAATAGTATTTGTTGTTGCTGCTGTTATTTTCTTTTCAATGATCTCTGATCAAATATTCTTTAAACATGTAAAGTCAGAAAAGAAAGTAATTAAAATCGATAAAACTCTAGATAAAGCAGCAAAGAAACAAATACATAACTATACGAGTCAACAGGTATCTAATAAAAATAATGATTCATGGCGTGATGCATCAGATGCTGAAATTAAAACAGCTATGGATAGTAGTGAATTCATTGATAATGATAAACAAAAATATCAATTTTTAGATTTATCAAAATATCAAGGTATAGATAAAAACAGAATTAAACGTATTTTATTTGATAGACCAGTATTATTAGAACATACTGATGACTTTTTAAATGCTGCTAAAGCTAAACATGTTAATGAAGTTTATCTCATCTCTCATGCGCTTTTAGAGACAGGTTCAGCTAAAAGTGAATTGTCTAAAGGTGTAGAAATCGACGGCAAAAAATATTATAACTTTTATGGTGTAGGTGCATTAGACAGTGATCCTGTTAAAACAGGTGCAGAATACGCTAAGAAACATGGTTGGGATACTCCACAGAAAGCTATATATGGTGGTGCTGATTTCATTCATAAACATTTCTTATCTCATGAAGATCAGGACACGCTGTATAGTATGAGATGGAACCCTAAGAATCCTGGTGAACATCAATATGCAACAGATATTAAATGGGCTGAAAGTAATGCAAGCATTATTGCAGATTTCTACAAGAACATGAAGACTGAAGGTAAATACTTTAAATTATATGTATATAAAGATGATAAAGAACATCAAAAATAGAATTTAAAAAAGCATCGCTATTTTGAGAATTTTCTCGATAGCGATGCTTTTTTGTGAGTAGTGCAAAAGTTTATAGAGGGTTTAATTTAAGTTATTTTGCTTTATTTTTACTGGATAACCATGTGAACAGAATGATAAATACAATTAATATTTTTGTTAGTAGTTTCATTATTTCACCTCGACAAAATGATTTTAGCATATCTATATAAGATTAAAAGTAATTAGTAAAGGATATGTTTATAAGGTATATATTTTTTAAGCTTTCACATTAATTGGTATAATAACTGAATACATAAATAGAAGGATGATGAATATGCGTGTGGCAATAATCGGTATGGGAACAGCTGGTGTCAGTGTTTTACGACAACTTGTTAAACATGAAGATTTTTCCAAACTTAAAGTGGATGTGTACGACGATGCAAAAAATATGGGGCAAGGTGTACCATTTCAGAATGACAGTAGTGAATTATTAATAAATATGCCCTCAAAAAAAATGAGTTTAAATTTAGATGATGATGAAGAATTTTGGAAATGGTATCAACAACAAACCGAATTTGATTTTTCGAATCCACAGTACTTACCAAGGTTTGTTTTTGGTCACTATATGAAGTCACATCTTTCTCGATACGACCAAAAATACGAGAATCTAACAATTATTAATGATAAAGTTCAGGAAATCTTTACTAACTCAAATGTGGATGATACGAAGTTAAAGTATTATGTATGTACATGTGAAGATGATAAAGAATGGCGAGAATATGATTATTTATTTTTAACGTTTGGTACGTTTAGTTATCACGATCCTTATCATTTGAAAGGTAAAAAAGGATACATCAAAACACCATACCCAACATATAATACATTAGATCATGTAGATGATTCAGATAGGATTGCTATTATAGGTACTGGGTTAGCGAGTTTAGATGCAGTGAGATATGTTGCTGCACATCATCCTAATTTGCCGATAACAATGACAAGTCGTTCAGCCTCTTTACCTAGTGTAAGAGGTAAAATGATAGATATACAATTTACTCATTTAACTAAAGATCATTTTAATGGAATTAAGGAAAATAATTACGGTAATGTACCTTTAGATAAGGCAGTTGCTTTGTTTTTAAAAGAGTGTGAGGATTATGAAATTGATTTTCAAAAATTAGTGAATAGAAGAACTGGTCACCATATTAAAGATTTACAATTTGATTTAAATAATGAAACAGAAATGGGAGTATTTCAAAGTATCATTGAGCATTTGAAAGAGAATTTAGATTGGGTTTGGAATAGTTTAAGTTTAAGAGATCAAGAATTATTTAATCAAAAATACTCAAAAATGATTCAATTAAATTCAAACCCTATGCCTCCTAGAACTGCAAAGTTACTTATACAGTTAATTGAAGAAGGATATCTTGAAATAAAGAAAGATTTAGAAGATATTCAACATGACAATAATCAATTTTATTTAAAATTTAATAATGAAGATCAAGAAACTGAATTATTTGATGTAGTGATTAATGCAACAGGATCTAAAACACACCTCGGACAATTAGATGAAGATGATCAATTGATGTTAAATCTTGAAAATCGTCAAATTGTACAAAGACATCCTATGGGTGGCATTCAAATTATTCCTGAAACCAATCAAGTCATTAGTCCAAGATATGGTACGTTGACGAACGTCATTGCCATTGGTCAAATGACAAATGGTGTTAACAAATTACGTAATGGTGTGAAGATGATTGTTGATCAAGTAGTGAATACAGTATCTCACTTATATTTGACGCAAAAAGAAATGGAGAAAAATAGGTAAATTATCGACTAACGGATAAAATTCCACTAATAAATAAAATTTGATTGATGCTATTAAATTGAGTTTTAAAATCAATTATAGTAAGATTTTATTTGTAGTTATTAACTACATCACTCAATTAACCAATAACAATTTCATATAATTCTTTCGGGGCAGGGTGCAATTCCCAACCGGCAGTAAATTAAGCCTGCGACCTGCTAATATTTAATAATATTGGTGGCTGATCTAGTGAGAATCTAGAGCCGACAGTGAAAGTCTGGATGGGAGAAAGAATATAATTACTCGACAAGCAAATTTGTAGGTCTATGTCTTATAGTAAACAAATATGCTTATTTAAAGATATATTATCAATCTCCTTATGCCTAATTAAATTGGTGTAAGGTTTTTTTATTTTGTTGAGGTGATAAATTGAGTCGATTTATGAATTATGCCATTCAACTTGCTCAAATGGTTGATGGTCAAACTGGTATAAATCCGCCGGTTGGTTCTGTAGTGGTTAAAGATGGTAGAATTGTCGGTTTAGGCGCCCATTTGAAAAAGGGTGATAAACACGCAGAAGTACAAGCATTAGATATGGCGGGAGAAGATGCTAAAGATGCAACTATATACGTTTCTTTAGAACCTTGTACTCATCATGGTTCTACACCACCTTGCGTAAATAAAATTATTGAATTTGGTATTCGTAAGGTTATCTATGCGGTAAAAGACACTACCTTAGCTTCTAAGGGTGATGAAATACTTAAAGAAGCTGGTATTGAAGTTGAATTTCAATTTAATGAGAATGCCGCTGAACTTTATAAAGACTTCTTTACTGCTAAAAGAAATAGCATCCCAGAGTTAACTGTTAAAGTTTCATCTAGTTTAGATGGCAAACAAGCTACTGATTCTGATGAGAGTAAATGGATAACTAATAAAGAAGTTAAAGAAGATGTTTATAAGTTGCGTCACGAGCATGATGCTGTATTAACAGGTAGAAAAACGATAGACGCTGATGATCCATTGTATACGACTAGAGTTCAGGATGGTAAGCATCCAATTAGAGTTATTCTATCAAAGTCAGGACAAATTGATTTTGAGCAACAGCTATTTGCAGATACTGCTTCACCTATTTGGATTTATACTGAAAATGAAAATTTAAAAAATCAAAGTAATGATAAACATATAGAAATTATTTGTTTAGAAAAATGCGATAGTACAGCTATATTAAAAGATTTATATCAAAGAGGTATTGGAAAACTGCTAGTCGAGGCAGGTCCAAATGTTACTTCACAATTTCTCCAATCTCATCATTTAGATGAACTCATTCTTTATTTAGCCCCGAAATTAATAGGTGGTTCAGGTAAACATCAATTTTACAAAACTGATCAAGTTATTGATTTACCTGAAGCAACTCAATTTGAAATTGTTTATTCCAAGTTAATTAATCAAAATATAAAATTGAAACTACGAAAGAAGTGAATGCCTATGTTTACAGGTATCGTTGAAGAAATTGGTACCGTTCAACACGTGCGTTCTGAGAAATCAGTGAGAACTATAGAAATTAAAGCGAATCGCATTCTTGAAGATATGCATATCGGTGATTCTATAAGTGTAAATGGCGCATGTTTAACGGTGATTGATTTTAATGATACAGCTTTCTCAGTCCAAGTGATTAAAGGTACTGAAAATAAGACCTACCTAGCCGATTTACAACGTCAGTCTGAAGTAAATCTTGAGAGAGCGATGAGTGGTAATGGCAGATTCGGTGGACATTTTGTTCTTGGACATGTTGATGAACTTGGAACGATTTCTAAAATTAATGAATCAGCTAACTCAAAAATAATTTCAATCAAAACTTCAAAAAATGTTTTAAATCAAATGGTACAACAAGGTTCTATCACTGTTGATGGTGTAAGTTTAACAGTCTTTGATCTTCATGAGACCACATTTGATATTCATCTTATTCCAGAGACGCGTAAGTCTACAATTTTATCAGATAAAAAAGTGGGCGATGCAGTTCACTTAGAAACAGATGTACTTTTTAAATATGTGGAAAATATCATGAATCATCAAAAATCTGAACTAACAGAAGATAAATTACGTGCATTTGGTTTTTAGGAGGAATTTATATGCAATTTGATACAGTTGAGTTAGCTATTGAAGCTTTGCGAAAAGGTGAAAGTATCATTGTAGTAGACGATGAAGACAGAGAAAATGAAGGTGACCTTATCGCAATTACTGAATGGATGGCTGACGATACGATTAATTTTATGGCAAAAGAAGGACGTGGTCTCATATGTGCACCTTTAGATACTTCAATTGCTAAAAGGTTAGAGCTAAATGCTATGGAACCGCATAATACTGATGCTTATGGTACACATTTCACCGTGAGTATAGATCATAAAAATACGACTACAGGTATTAGTGCCAATGAGAGAACAATGACAGCAAGAGCACTTATAGATCATCATGCTAATGCCGAAGACTTCAATCGCCCGGGCCATTTATTCCCATTAATTGCTAAAGATAATGGTGTACTAGAACGTAATGGTCACACAGAAGCAGCTGTAGACTTAGCAAAATTAACTGGAGCTAAACCAGCAGGCGTGATATGTGAAATTATGAATGATGATGGAACAATGGCTAGAGGTGAAGACTTACAGAGTTTCAAGGAACGCCATAACTTAAAAATGATTACGATTGAAAGTTTAATTGAATATCGTAAGCAATCTGAGTCACATGTGAAGTTAAATGCTAAAGTTAATATGCCGACAGATTATGGAAAATTTGATATGTACGGTTTTACAACTGACTTAAGTGATGAAGAAATTGTAGTGATTGCTAAAGGATCAATTCGTTCAAATGAAAATGTTCGTATACACTCTTCATGTCTAACTGGTGATATATTCCACAGTCAAAGATGTGATTGTGGTGCTCAACTTGAAGCATCAATGAAATACATCGATGAACATGGTGGTATGATTATATATCTACCACAAGAAGGACGAGGTATAGGATTGATGAATAAATTACGAGCTTATGAATTGATTGAAAAAGGTTATGATACCGTAACTGCAAACCTCGCTTTAGGATTTGATGAAGATTTAAGAGATTATAATATAGCTGCTCAAATTTTAAAATATTTTAACGTTGAAAAAGTTAACTTATTAAGTAATAATCCTAAAAAATTTGAAGGATTAAAAGAATATGGTATTAACATTGAAGATAGAATTGAATTAATTGTTCCTGAGACTGCATATAATCATAAATATATGGAAACGAAAAAGTCGAAAATGGGTCACTTAATTTAATTGTGAATTGAGTATGTAAACACATTAAGGAGGACATAAAATATGAATTTTGAAGGTAAATTAGTAGGTAAAAATTTAAAAGTTGCAATTGTAGTAAGCAGATTTAATGATTTTATTACAGGTCGTTTATTAGAAGGCGCGAAAGATACATTAATTCGTCATGAGGTCGAAGAAGAACAAATTGATGTTGCATATGTACCGGGTGCTTTTGAAATTCCATTAGTTGCTAAGAAATTAGCTAGAAAAGGTGACTACGATGCAGTAATTACACTTGGATGTGTTATCAGAGGGGCTACTTCTCATTATGATTACGTTTGTAATGAAGTTGCAAAAGGTGTTTCTAAGGCAAATGAAGTATCAGAGGTACCAGTTATTTTTGGTATTTTAACAACTGAAAGTATTGAACAAGCTGTTGAGAGAGCGGGTACAAAAGCAGGGAACAAAGGTTCTGAAGCAGCAGTAAGCGCAATTGAAATGGCTAACCTAATCAAACAAATATAGACAAAGCAAAGCGACACGGAGAAGTGATAATGGTGCGTAGTTTACTTCTCCGTGTCGTTTGGTTTGTTACCTCTTGAGTAGTTTGGTTGCTATGGCTAGGGTAGAGGCTAAGCCTGTGGCCACGCTGCCGTAAAGGGCTATCCTTTTAAGTGCTTTAGGGTTTGAAAATTCTTTAAATGCAAGTGACAGGTTCTGAGGTCTTTCAGCTAATCTTCTCATAAAGTATGCGAACCAGTCATCTCCAAAAGGAACATAAACTGTAAAATGATAGCCTTCATTGGCAATGGATTGAGCAAGATCAGAACGAAAGCCGTATAACATTTGAAATTCCATTTGATCTTTTTCAATGTGATTTTTCTTCATAAATTGTTTAACATGACTAATGATTTGATCATCATGAGTCGCAATTGATGTATAATTACGTGCGTTTAAAAGTCTTTTCTCTATAATTTTAATATAATTGGAATCAATGTCTTCTTTGGTTTGATAAGCGATAGTTTCATCTTCTTTATAAGCACCTTTAACTAATCGCAATCGTAAGTCTGGGTATTTATCAATTAAATCTTCAGCCTCATATAAGTACGCTTGAACTACCGTACCGACATTTTTAAATTCTCCTTTGAGTTTATCAAGTACATGTTGTATCTGTTGTAAACTATGATATTTCTCAGTATCAATGTTAATGTGCATTTTGCCACACTCATCTGCTTTAAGAAGTATTTCACGCATATTCTCATAAGCAAGATCTAAATCAAATTCACTGCCTAATTGGCTGATTTTAACTGACATGTGTGCCTCAACATTAAAATATTGAATTGCTTCAATAATTTCTAAAATTTGTTGTTTTGCATGTAAACTTTCTTCTTTAGTTTCAACAAATTCGCCTAAACAGTCAACAGTGACCGCAATTCTATATTCATTAAGATATTGAATTGTTTCAATTAGTTGAGGAATAGTATTTCCAGCTACTACTTTATTAGCACCCATTCTAGGGCCAACCTTTTTAGCAGTTTCATTTAAATAAGTATTATTAGATAATGCGATAAAAAAATCTCGGAAAAGTGACATATGTAATACCTCCAATACATTGATACATTAATGTTTAAAAATAGTGTATCACGAAACTAATGTTTGAGAAAGCGTTTACATAACGCATTAAAACACTAATAAAGTAGTTTTATACTTTATGTTCAAGGTGGTAATATCTTTAATTACATTAATTTTAAGTGAAAGTTATGCTAAAAATGGTAATAAATATGTTTGTTTTGATATAATTGTACTATTAAAGAATAAATAAAAAGGGGCAGTCTTAGAATGTGGAAGTGGGAAACAGAAAATGACGCAAAAGGCGTCGTAGTCATTGCTCATAATATTTTAGAACATACTGGACGATATGCATACGTTATTACCATGTTACGAAGAAATGGTTATCATGTTATTATGGGAGACTTGCCTGGACAGGGACAAACCTCACGAGCAAATAAAGGTCAAATCGATGACTTTAATACATATCATGAAAATTTATTAGAATGGATCAAAATAGCCAATGAATATAAAATTCCTACCTTTGTTTTAGGTGTTGGTTTAGGTGGTTTAATTGTCTTAAATCTCTTAGAAAAGGCTGAATTACCTATTGAAGGTGTAATGCTATTGTCTCCTATGCTAGAACTTAGAAAAACTGGTAAAGGTCGAAAGAATAAAATTATCTCTAATTTAGGTAAGATGTCCAAGGATACTAGGTTCAAAGTGGGCATCTCTTCACAAGATTTAACTCGAAATGATGAAATTATTGACGAAACAGATAATGATGGTCTCATGTTGAAGAAAGTAACGTATCGATGGTATAACTTAATCGTTGAAAAAATGAAAGAGACAATGGATCATATTAAAGATATTAAACCATTACCAGCGCTTATCATGTATGGAACTGAAGATAAAATTTTAGAAACTGATGCTATCATAGAACTTAAAGATAAATTAGCTAGTAATGAATTGTACTTTAAGGCTTGGAATGGTTTATATCATGAAATTCATAATGAACCCGAGAGAGATCAAGTTATGAGATATGTTCTTACTTTTTTAAATAATAGTGTTAACACTATGGGGTTTGTGGTTAAAGAGGAAGAAATAGAAGATATTTAGGTCAAGAAAGAGCTTGCGTAATGTAAGCTCTTTTTTTAGAATGTTTAATTCAAAATATCATTTTATTGTAACTAAAAACAATTTACAATTTTAATAGAGATATTTAACAAAAACATTGCATTTTAATTAGGAACTTGATATATTTTGTTTGTATAAATAATATAATTTTAATATGTATTGAGACTAGAAGTTGAACTGAAATTATATTATTATTTGGGATGTTTTAATATATGTACTAATGCTTCTAGTCTAGTTCTAATCAAAGGCACTAAATTTGATTTTAAATTAACACATTCAATTAAATAATAGGGAAAATTAGATATTTTTTTAATTTAACCGGTTTTAATTATTAAGGGAGAACCGGTTAACTTAGAAAAATATTAACAGTTATTTTATTTGGGAGATGTTAATTTTGACTAAAAGTGAAAAAGAGAGAGTACATGGAATTTTGCAATTAGAGGCATTACTTTCTGACATTAACTCGATTTTTGATACAATCAAAAAAGAGTATAAAATGTCTAAAGAAGAAGTTTTAATTTTACTTACACTTTGGGAAGAAGGTTCAATGACTCTTAAACAAATGGATAAATTCGTTCACATTAAGCCATATAAACGTACAAGAACGTACAACAACTTGGTTAATCTTGAATGGATTTATAAAGAAAGACCTCAAGATGATGAACGAACTGTAATTATTCATTATAATGAGAAACTCAATTCCCAAAAAGAAGATTTACTTAACTTTATTGGACAATCAATTAGAAGTAAATCAGAACCAATGCAAAATAGTTTAAAATCAATTTTAGCTGTTTAACTAGTCTTATATTTTATTATTAAAAGAGATCTTATTCTACGCTTAATTTAAAAGTGAGAATAAGATCTTTTATATATTTATATTCTTTTTTCGATTGCACATATGAAAGGTGCATTATTTTTTTGATTAATAAATTGATACTGTAAAACATGCGCTTTCTGTTGATCAAGTTCTTTAAGATATTTTAAAAGTGCGTCTCGCTCCAATTTACCCTCATCATGTCCATGATAAATAACTAGAATAATAATACCTTCGACACGCATCATATCAAATATTTCCTCAATAGCTTTAATAGTTGAATCCGGTTTAGTAACTATTGATTTATCTCCTTTGGGTAAATAACCTAAATTGAATATAGCGCAATCAATGAGATTTAGGTGTCTTTCTAAGACGTGTTGTTTTACATTTTCATGACTGTCTTGAATTAAAGAAACATTGTTAAAATCACTTACTTTGAGTTGAGTATTATCTATCGCTTCTTTCTGAATATCAAATCCATAAACAAACCCATTAGTGACTTTTTCAGCAAGATATAGCGTATCATTACCATTTCCACAAGTAGCATCAATGACGATACTACTCTCACAAACATGACTATCAATCAATGACTTTGAGAAGGGGAGAATACGCTCGATTTTCATGATTTAACCTTCTGCTCAAATTTTTTCCCTTGATAAGAGCCTCTACGTTCTAATTCATTATCAATTTCATTTAGGACTTCCCATTTATTTACACTCCACATTGGTCCAACCATTAAATCGATAGGGCCATCACCTGTAATACGATGAACAATCATTTCAGGAGGAATGACCTCAAGTTGATCACATACTAAATTTGTATAGTCTTCTTGACTCATGAATTCTAACATGCCTTTTTCATATTGTTTTACCATTGGTGTTCCTTTTAATAAATGAAGTAAGTGAATTTTAATGCCTTGAACATCCATTTGCGCAACTTCTTTAGCAGTCTCCATCATCATATCGTAATCTTCGCCTGGTAAACCATTGATGATATGAGTACATACATTAATGTTATGTTTACGTAATTTCGCTACGCCTTCATAATACGTTTGCATGTCATGTGCACGGTTAATTAAATCAGAAGTAGTTTGATGAACAGTTTGTAATCCCAACTCAACCCAAAGATAAGTTCGTTCATTGAGTTCAGCTAAGTATTCTACTACGTCATCAGGTAAACAGTCAGGACGTGTGGCTATGGATAAACCGACAACACCTTCTTCTTTAAGTACGGGTTCATATTTTTCTTTCAGCACTTCTACAGGCGCATGTGTGTTAGTGAAGGCTTGGAAGTAAGCAATGTATTGTCCTTCGCTCCATTTTTCATGCATTCTTTCTTTAATCTGTTGGAATTGTACTTCAATGGGATCAGCTCTGTTACCAGCAAAGTCACCACTTCCTGCAGCTGAGCAAAAAGTACAACCTCCATGTGCGACAGTACCATCTCTATTAGGGCAGTCAAATCCACCGTCTAAAGCAACTTTAAATATTTTTCGTCCAAATTTATTTTTTAAATGATAATTCCATGTGTGATATCGTTTATTTTCAAAAGCATACGGGAAAAAATTACCCATAATACATTTTCCTTTCTATTTTAGTTCTAAGTACAGATTTTAACATATTTTAGTGTTATAGTGTCTATTGTAGATTGAGAAAAACATAAAGAGAGGGACTCAAGATATGAATATACCTAAATCAGTTTGGTGGCTAGTTATTGGCATGGCCTTAAATATCACTGGCGCCAGTTTTTTGTGGCCTTTAAACACTATTTATATGAAGGAAGAACTTCATAAAAGTCTTACAATTGCTGGTATTGTCTTAATGATTAATTCATTTGGCATGGTTGTTGGTAACTTACTAGGGGGCACCTTATTTGATAAACTTGGTGGTTATAAAACCATACTTATAGGTACTATTACATGTTTGTGCAGTACTACGCTGTTAAATCTATTTCATGGTTGGCCATGGTATGCAATTTGGCTCGTGTTATTAGGTTTTGGTGGCGGTATGATTGTCCCAGCAATTTATGCTATGGCCGGAGCAGTATGGCCAAATGGGGGACGACAAACATTTAATGCCATTTATTTAGCGCAAAATATTGGTGTTGCATTGGGCGCAGCACTTGGAGGATTTGTTGCTGAATTTAGCTTTAATTTTATTTTTCTAGCTAATTTAGTTATGTATGTTTTATTTGCTCTTGTTGCAATTACACAATTTAATTTGGAAATTCATGCTAAAGTTAAGCATCAAGATGCAGTTGATTTAAAAAGTAAAGAAAATAGAAAACGTTTTACAGCAATGATGTTGGTATGTGCGATGTTTGCTATTTGTTGGATTGCCTATATTCAATGGGAAACAACAATTGCATCCTTTACTCAATCAATCAATATCTCTATGTCTCAATATAGTGTGCTTTGGACAATAAACGGTATTATGATTTTAGTAGCACAACCACTTATTCGACCAATTATTGTAATTTTAAGAGGGAACTTAAAACACCAAATGTTCGTTGGTATTTTAATCTTTATGAGTTCTTTCCTTGTTACAAGTTTTGCGCATCACTTTGCTATTTTCGTTGTAGGTATGGTTATTCTTACATTTGGTGAAATGTTTGTATGGCCTGCAGTTCCTACTATTGCCAATAAACTTGCACCTGAAGGTAAACAGGGTCAATACCAAGGCTTTGTAAACTCTGCTTCTACAGTTGGTAAAGCCTTTGGACCGTTTATTGGTGGTGTACTCGTAGATGCAATGAATATGAGTATGATGTTTGTAGGAATGATAGTATTACTTTGCTTCGGACTCATTTTCCTAAGCATCTTTGATAGAGGTTTGCCTAAAGATAAAAATGAAACCCCTATACCTAGAAGACGTAAGAGAAGAAAATCAAAAGCTTCTAAATAAATATAATATGGAAGAAATAGCTTTAACTACTTGCAATAATACGTTTGATAACATAAGATTAAAAATGAATAGAAAGAAGCATTTAGAGGCTTTTCTACAGAGAACTAGTAGTGGTGAGAACTAGTGTTAAGGACTAAATCGTTTCCAATAAATAAATGAATTTAATGAGACATCTCTAACTATTTTAATGAAGTGCGCTTGATAAGCGAATAAGGGTGGTAACGCGGCAACACTGTCGTCCCTTTATACACACAATAGTAGAGGTGTCTTTTTTATGAAATAGGAGGAAATGTGTTGAATTACAATCACAAGGAAATTGAAAAAAAATGGCAAGATTATTGGGCAGAAAATAAAACATTTAAAACAAGTGACAATTTAGGTCAAAAGAAATTTTATGCGTTAGACATGTTTCCTTATCCATCTGGTGCAGGATTACACGTAGGACATCCTGAGGGATACACAGCTACTGATATTGTTTCAAGATATAAGCGTATGCAAGGATATAATGTGCTACATCCTATGGGATGGGATGCCTTTGGTTTACCTGCTGAACAATATGCGTTAGATACTGGAAATGACCCTCGTGAATTTACTAAGAAAAACGTACAAACATTTAAACGTCAAATTCAAGAATTAGGTTTTAGTTATGATTGGGATCGAGAAGTAAATACCACTGATCCAGAATATTACAAATGGACACAATGGATTTTTATTCAACTTTATAATAAAGGTTTAGCATATGTTGATGAGGTTGCAGTGAATTGGTGCCCAGCTTTAGGTACAGTTTTATCAAACGAAGAAGTCGTTGATGGCGTTTCAGAGCGTGGTGGACACCCAGTTTATCGTAAACCAATGAAACAATGGGTACTAAAAATTACTGAATATGCAGATCGTTTATTAGAAGATTTAGATGACTTAGATTGGCCTGAATCAATTAAAGATATGCAACGTAATTGGATAGGTCGTTCTGAAGGTGCGAAAGTATCCTTTAATGTTGAGGACACTGATAATAAAATTGATGTCTTCACAACACGTCCTGATACAATTTTTGGTACGTCATTCTTAGTATTAAGTCCTGAACATTCACTTGTTAATAGCATTACTTCTGAAGACAAACAAGAAGAAGTCAAAGCTTACCAAGAAGAAGCTTCAAAGAAATCAGATTTAGAACGTACTGATTTAGCTAAAGGAAAAACAGGCGTTTTCACAGGTGCATATGCAATTAATCCTCTTTCTGGTGAGAAATTACCAATTTGGATTGCTGATTATGTACTATCAACATATGGAACTGGTGCAGTTATGGCGGTTCCTGGACATGATGAACGTGATCATGAATTTGCAAAGAAATTTGATTTACCAATCATTGAAGTCATCAAAGGCGGAGATGTTCAACTAGAAGCATACACTGGTGAAGGTGAGCACGTTAATTCAGGTGAACTCAATGGTCTTGAAAATGAAGCTGCCATTAGTAAAGCAATTGAGTTATTAGAAGATAAAGGCGCTGGTGAGAAAAAAGTTAACTACAAACTGCGCGATTGGTTATTTAGCAGACAGCGTTACTGGGGTGAACCAATTCCAATTATTCATTGGGAAGACGGTTCAATGACAACTGTGCCTGAAGAAGAATTACCTTTATTACTACCAGAAACTAGTGAAATTAAACCTTCTGGCACTGGAGAATCTCCTTTAGCTAATATTGATGAATTTGTAAATGTGATTGATGAAAAGACAGGCATGAAAGGACGTCGTGAAACGAATACAATGCCTCAGTGGGCAGGTAGTTGTTGGTATTACTTACGTTATATTGATCCAGATAATGAAAATATGATTGCTGACCCTGAAAAATTAAAGCACTGGTTACCAGTTGATTTATATATTGGTGGGGTAGAACACGCAGTACTACATCTATTATATGCAAGATTCTGGCATAAAGTTCTTTATGATTTAGGTGTAGTTCCTACAAAAGAACCATTCCAAAAATTATATAACCAAGGGATGATTCTAGGTGAAGGCAATGAAAAAATGAGTAAATCTAAAGGAAACGTTATTAATCCTGACGATATCGTATCTTCACATGGCGCGGATACACTACGTCTATATGAAATGTTTATGGGACCACTTGATGCAGCAATTGCTTGGAGTGAAAACGGCTTAGATGGTTCAAGAAGATTCCTTGATCGTGTATGGAGACTTATCGTTACTGAAGATGGCTCAATAAATAACAAGATTGTAGAGTCTAATGATAAATCATTAGACAAAGTTTACAATCAAACAGTTAAAAAAGTTACTGAAGATTTCGATGCGCTTAGCTTTAATACTGCAATCAGTCAATTAATGGTATTTATTAACGATTGTTATAAAGCTAATGAAATTTATAAACCTTATATTGAAGGTTTTGTAAAAATGTTAGCGCCAATTGCTCCTCATATTGGAGAAGAGTTATGGAGTAAACTAGGTCATAATGAAACTATAACTTATCAACCATGGCCTACATTTGATGAAAGTCTACTTGTTGACGATGAAGTTGAAATTGTAGTTCAGGTTAATGGCAAAGTCCGTGCTAAATTAAATATTCCAAAAGATTTATCAAAAGAGGAAATGCAAGATTTAGCTTTGGCTAATGATAATGTTAAAATGAGTATCGAAGGTAAAGAGATTAAAAAAATTATCGCAGTACCTCAAAAATTAGTTAACATTGTTGCTAAATAAATATTAAGGAGAGATTATTAATGGAATCAATTACAGTAGATGAACTAAAGAAAAAAGTGTTGGATTCTAATCCAGTTAATATCGTAGATGTTAGAAATGATGAAGAAACAGCTATGGGTGTTATTCCTGGAGCTAAAACGATTCCAATGGATCAAATTCCTGATAACTTAAATGAGTTTAATAAAGACGAAACATATTATATTATCTGTGCTGCTGGAGCTAGAAGTGCTAAAGTCGTTGAATATCTTGAAGATAAAGGTATTCATGCTGTTAATGTTGAAGGTGGCATGAATGAATGGGGAGATGAAGGTACTGTTATCGACAGTATTTAAACTCATCTTAAGTAAATGTTTTTATCACACTAGTCCGACAAGGGCTAGTGTTTTTTTGTACAAAAAAAGATTTTTGCAATATGTTATGTGTTAGGAAACAAAATATTATTAATAAATTTCAATTGAGTTAAAATAATTTTATACAATAGTAGATTTTAAATATTATAGATGATAAAATTAAACAGACTAAAAAGATTGTGTTCAATAAACCAGCAGTCAGATTTTTAAAAAGTTCTAAACATCATGAAAATAATTATTCACATTAAATTAACATCAAAGAATCAACATCTAGGAGGAACAACTTAATGAATCTATTTAGAAAACAGAAATTTAGTATTAGAAAATTTAACATTGGAATTTTTTCGGCACTCATTGCGACTGTTACATTTTTAGCGCATCCATCACAAGCCTCTGCATCAGAACTAGACTCAACTCAACCCGAAAGTTCTGAAGGAACAGTGCAAAATGGCTCTGGACAAAATGTGTCAACTGAAGAATCAAGCACACAATTAAACAACGATGTTATTCAAGGTGATAATAAACCAAGTACAACTCATTTAGAACAATCTGATAATTTGAATAACTCACAAATTACAGGCAATACACTAGATCAAACACAATCTCTAACTAATAATGAATCAAATGAATTAGAAAATGAAACTAATACTTTAGCAACTAATACGAATTCTACTATCGATGAGAACGCTATACATGTTGATAACACAACTCAACACTATTTAGAAGCTAAGGCTAATGATAAATCATCTAAAGATGCTAAAAATACGTCAAATCCAATTACACACGATACAAAGGTAGTAAGAGAAGAAAGTAATTTACCTAAAAAAAGAAGCCGAAGAGATTTACCAGCTGGAGATAGCAACAACGCAAACACGGCTACGACAATTAATGATCCTAATTTAAGTAATACGGGATCAAACAGTATAAAAACAACGTTAACGTTTGATGATTTAGGCATTACTACTAGTAATAACAGACATAAACCTGAAGTAAAAGTCCTAAATGAATTAAAAGGATTCAAAATGATTAATGGTGGTAGTGTAGGGTTAGTTAATAGTGAACTTGAGCGTACCAATGTATTTCATAGTGGCGATCCTAGAAACTATCAAGCAAGTGGTAATGTATTGGTTCTAGGTAGATCAAGAGGGACAGATGTTAATGATCATGGAGGTTTCAATGGAGTTGAAAAAGATTTCACTGTTAATCCAAATTCAGAATTAATATTTGGATTTAATACAATGCCTGCCAATAATGGTAAAGGTGGAACATATTTAATAGTTAAAAATGCAGATAATGATAAGCAAATTGTGAAACAAGATGTTCAAGATGGTGGGATTTGGAGATTAGTTAAAATTCCAGATAATGTTAATAGAGTTAAAGTTCAATTTTTACCAAATAATGATATTATGACTGACACTCGCCGAGTGGCTCTATTAAAGGATGGATATAAATATTACTCACTTATAGATTCCATTGATATCGCTACAGGATCTCATTTGAAGGTGCTCCCTAAGGAAAATAATGATGCTGTGAAGAATAATAAACAATTTGAAGTGAGTACTAGAATAGAGAATGATGGTAATTTCGCTGCTGCGTTAGATACTAATAAATTAATTTATACGGTTAAATTACCAGAAAACTTTGAGTATATTGATGATTCTACTGTAGCTACGTTCGTTAATGGAAATATGCCAAATACTACAATTAAACCTTTAAGTGTAAATTACAATCGACAAACTAATACACTGATTTTCACAAGTAATGGTGTGAATAAGTCTAGTAGTAATCAAGAAGATGCTAAATTTTTACCTAATAAAATTTTAAATATTAAATATAAATTAAGACCTGTTAATATTCCAACGCCTAGACAAGTTACAGTTAATCAATCAATAACATATAAAACTTATGCTCAATATTACTTAAATACTAATGATAATACTGTAACTGCGCAGCAAACACCATTTACAATTGATGTAAAAATGAATAAAGACGATTTAGAAGAACAAGTGAATAAAGAAGTTATACCTTCAAATTATACTTTAGCCTCTTTTAACGCTTATAAAAAATTAAAAGCACAAGCACAAACGATACTTGATGAAGAAGCTAATAATAAACCAATTAATGAGAGAGTTTCCCAAGCTGAAATCGATAGTTTGTTACATCAATTACAGAATACATTAATTAATAGGATGGACGCAGCTCAAGAAATTAATAATAAAGCACAAGATATGAGTGATGAAGCGGAAGCTAACAATGAATTAACTACTGAAGAAAAAGAAGCTCTAACGGAGAGAATAGATAATGATAAGAATGAAATCCTCAGTAAAATTGATGATCAAACAACTGATGAAGGTGTCGAGCAAGTTAAAAATACTGGACTAACTACATTGGCTGCAGATACTCCTCAACCAGTAATAAAACCTAAAGCGCGTGAAGCCATTAATAATAAAGTTACTGATCAAAAAGCGTTAATTAACCAAAATAATGAGGCAACGCATGAAGAGAAAAATGTCGCAATTCAAAAAGTTGATAATCATTCTTCGGAATCACTACAAAAAATTGGTGAGGCTGAAACAGAGAGTACTGTTAATGCAGCGAGAGATGAGGGTATTAATAACATTTCTTCGGACATTCCAAACCCTCAACAAAAAGCCGAAGCTAGAAGAATAATCAATCAAAAAGCTCAAGATAAAATCACTGAAATTAATCAAAACACTCAAGCTACTCAAGACGAGAGAAATATTGCTTTAAACAATGTAAATCAAGCAAAAACACAAGCTTTGCAAAATATTCAAAATGCTAATACAAATAATGATGTTACTAACGCTAAAGATGCTGCAATAAATACAATTAATCAATTAAGTGTTAACCCTGTTAAAAGAAAGCAAGCTATTAATGAATTAAACACGGTAGCGCAGCAACAAAAACAGAACATTCAAAGAAATAATGAAGCTACGACCGAAGAAAAAACGGAAGCTGAAAGTAAAGTGGAGAGAGAATTAGCTCAAGCTACTCAAAACATTAATTCTGCATCTACTAACAATGAGGTTGACCAAGCAAAAACAAGTGGTCAGAATGCTATTAATTCAGCCAATCCTAACACTACAGTTAAGCGAATGGCACGAGAAGCAATTGAAAATAAAGTAACTTCTCAAATTCAACAAATCAATGCTAATAACAAAGCAACTAATGAAGAAAAAGAGACAGCAATTAATAATGTATATGCACATAAGCAAGAAGCTTTGAACAATGTTACTAATGCTCATTCAAATTCAGATGTTAAAAATGTACAACAAGATGGTATAAACACTATCAATCTAGATCAACCTAATGCGGTTAAAAAAGATCAAGCAATTTTGGAATTAAGTCAAAAGGCACAAGAAAGAAAAGCTACACTTAACCAAACACCAGATGCAACTGATGAAGAGAAAAACGCTGCTAATACCAAGGTTGATCAGGCACTTAATGATGGTATACAACAAATTAATCGTTCAACATCAAATAATGACGTTGATAATGCTAAGACAAATGCTACACAAACAATCGATAACATCAATGTAGATGTTCTAAAGAAACCACAAGCTAAAGAAGAAATCGCATCTAAAGTGAATGACAAACAAAGAGAAATAACGAATGATAATGAAGGTACTACTGAAGAAAAACAAAGTGCTATAGGAAGTGTAAATCAAGCTAAAGTTGAGGCTGACAGTGGTATTTCACAAGCTCAAACTAATACAGAGGTTGAAAAAGCTAAAAATGCTGGATTGAGTAATATTGGAAATATTCATCCTGTCTTTAATAAAAAACAACAAGCACGTGCAAAAATAAATGAGAAATTTAAAACAAAACAAGATCAAATCAATCAAACCCCTAATGCTACTCAAGAAGAGAAAAATGAAGCATTAACAAGATTAACGCAAGCTAAAGATGCTGTATTACAAACAATAAGTAATTCACAATCAAATGATAATGTTGACCAAGCACAAACTAATGGAATTCAAACTTTAGATGGTATTAACACTACAGTTAATAAAAAACCTCAAGCAAAAGAAAATATTAATCATGTCGCTCAAAATCATAAAAATGAAATTGACTTAAATAATAACGCTACTACTGAAGAAAAAGATGATGCAAAGAATTTAGTAAATGCAGCAATTACTAACATCAATAATAATATTGACAACGCAGATACAGACGCTCAAGTAGATAGCGCAGTGACTAATGGAACTCAAACGATAAATTCAATTACTCCTGCTACGACTGTAAAAACTAATGCTAAAAATGAAATTGCTAAAAAAGCAGAGTCTATCATAGCTAAAAACCAAACTTCACCTGATGCTACTGACGAAGAAAAAGCAGAAGCTAATTCAAAAGTAGAAGAAGCAAAAGCTGAAGCTAATAGTAACATTCAAATAGCAAAGTCAAATGATCAAGTTAAAGAAGCAAAAGATAACGGTCTTAATAAAATTAATGAAATTAGCCCAACTACTACAATTAAGTCAGAAGCTAGAAAGGCTGTTCAAAGTAAAGTAAACGAGCAAATTGGTTTAATCAAAGCGACACCAGATGCAACTGATGAAGAAAAAGCAACTGCTATTGCAAAAGTTAATAGTGAACTAGCCAAAGTTCAACAACAAATTAATACAGAACATACATCTCAAGGAGTTAATAGTGTTAAGGCAAATGCAATGACTGCAATAGAGCAAATCACAGCTCAAGCAATAGAGAAAGAAACCGCTAGAGATGCAGTTAAACAAAAAGCTAATGAACAAACTGATGTTATCAATAATAACAATAACTCAACAGAGGAAGAGAAAGTAGAAGCGATAGGCAGAATAAATAATGCTAAACAAGAAGCACTAGACAATATTAATAGTGCAACAATGAATCAAGCCGTAACTAGTGCTAAAAATGAGGGTATTAATAATATTAATTTAATTCAATCGTCAACATCTACTAAGACAAATGCTAAGAGTGATATTGATCGTAAATTAAGTGAACAAATAGAAAATATTAACCAGCATCAAACTGCTACAACAGAAGAAAAAGATACAGCTGTTCAATTAGCAAACCAAAAAGCTAATGAAGCAAAAAATAATATTCAAACTGCAACGGATAACGAAGGCGTTGCTCAGGCTAAGACAAATGGCATAAGTGCAATAAATAATATTGAACCTAATACACAACAAAAACCTACCGCTAAACAAGATATAGAAACCAAAGTAACTGAACAAAATAGAGTAATTGATAATACGGCTAATGCAACTGATGAAGAAAAGCAAGAAGCTAAAAATAGAGTGAAAACAGAAGAAAATACAGGTAATCAAAATATTGATCAAGCTCAAACAAATCAACAAGTAATTGATGCAAAAACTACTACTATTGATACAATAAACACTATTATCCCTAATGTAACAAAGAAACCAACCGCAAATAGGGAAATTGATGCTAAGTTTGAGCAACTTAAACAAGCTATCAATTCTACACCTGATGCAACAACAGATGAGAAAAATGAAGCTATACAACGTTTAATTGAAAAAAAAGCTGAAAGTAAAAATCTAATTAGTCAAGCAACTAAGGATGCACAAGTAGATCAAAATAAAGAAAATGGAATACATGAATTAGAAACTATTCATGCTCATCCAACTAAAAAAGCAGAGGCTATTCATGCTGTTCAAGAGAAAGTTAAATCACAAAATGACTTAATTACGAATAACAACGATTCAACAGATGAAGAAAAAGAGGTCGCAAAAAATCTTCTAGAAGCAAGCAAAATAAAAACAATTAGTAGTATTAATCAAGCACAAACAAATGCTCAAGTAGATAATGCTAAAAACACAGGTATGGATGAGATGAGTTTAATTCACCCAGCGACTACTACCAAAACTGATGCTAAAACAGCTCTTGATCAAAAAGCTCAACAGCAGGATACAATTATTAATGGTAATAATGATGCAACAGACGAAGAGAAAGCTAAAGCAAGAGAGCTAGTTGAACAAGCTAAAACTGAAGCTAAAAATAATATAAATAGTGACCATACAACTATTGATGTTAATAATGAAAAAGCTAAGGGCATACAAAAAATTGCAGAAATTCACCCAGCTACAACTGTTAAGTCTAACGCTAAACAAGAATTACAAAATAAAGCTGATGATCAGATCGCTCAAATTACTAACACGCCTAATGCAACTCAAGAAGAGAAACAAGATGCTATCACAGAAGTTAATACTTCATTAGCTCAGGCTAATCAAAACATCAATCAAGCGCATTCTACTGAGGAAGTTAAACGTGCCAAAGGTGATGGAATTAACTCTATTAATGATATTCATGCAAAAGTAAACAAGAAACAATCTGCTATTAATGAATTAAAACAAAAAGCTAATGAACAAAAACAGTTAATCTTAGCTAATAACAACGCGACTGATGATGAAAAAAATGCAGCACAAGCACAAGTAGATGCTAAATTAGCTGAAGAAATACAAAATGTTAACAATGCGGATACAAATGCTCAAGTAGATAATGTAAAATCTAAAGCAATCACAGCAATAAGTGCTATCAATGCCCAACCTCATAAGAGACAAGATGCTATAAATAGTTTAATTGCTCAGGCAGAAAGTAAAAAAGCTGACATAAGAAATAATTCTCAAGCTACTACTGAAGAAAAAAATACGGCAACGCAATCTATTGAAGCAGCTTTAACTAAAGCTAAAGCAGAAATTAGTAATGCTCAAACTAATGCTGTAGTGGATGAAAAGTTTGAAGCAGGTAAACAAAATCTCCAACAAATTGAGGTATCAACAGTAACTAAAACAACTGCAAAAGCTGATGTAGCAAATGCTATAAATAATAAAAGAGAACAAATTAATATTAATCGTCAGGCTACAACAGAGGAAAAAGATGAAGCACTTAATCAACTAAAACAGGAAGAAACGAAGGCAAATAATGCAATTGATTCAGCCTTAGCAAATCAAAATGTTAATGATGCCAAATCACAATACTTGGCAAGTATTGAAAATATTCAGCCTAATATTGTTAAAAAGCCTGCATCAAATGATGTAATCAATAATAAAGTAACAGAACAAACAAAACTTATTAATAATAATCAAGAAGCTACTTCAGAAGAGAAACAGGCAGCTTTAACGAAATTAGAAACTGCGAAAACTAGTGCACTTCAAAATATTAATCAAGCTTCTACAAATGACGAAGTTCAAGCAGCTGAAAATACTGGTGTTGCAGAAATAGGAAAAATAGTGCCAGAAACAACTGTGAAACAAGCAGCTAAACAAGGCATTGAACAAACTACTCAAAATCAAATAAACAAAATAAATGATAATAATAATTCAACATTTGAAGAAAAAGCAGTAGCTATTAATAAAGTCAACATAGCTAAAAATGAGGCATTAAATAATATTACTAATGCTACGACAACGCAGTTAGTTCAAGATGCAAAAAATAGCGGAACTATTGTAATCACAGGAATAAATCCTGATACATCGGTAAAAGCAAACGCGATTCAGGCTCTTTCAACAGAAGCTAAAAATAAAAATGATTTAATTGATCAAACACCTAATGCAACTGCTGAAGAAATGGAAGAAGCAAATAATAAAGTAGATAGTATCCAAGAAAAAGCAAATGCTAACATAGGCAAAGCTAATACAACAGATGAAGTTAACCAAATTAAAGCAAAAGCAATTCAAGATATGAAAGCTGTTCAAACTGAAGTTGTTAAAAAACAAAATGTGAAAGAACAACTTTCACAATTAGTTGAGAATCAAAAACAAGTGATTAATAGCAACACTGAAGCTACTAAGGATGAGAAAGACGAAGCTATTGAGAGACTTAATAATGAATTAAATACTGCAACTACACAAATTAACAATGCAAGTCATAATAGTGAAGTTGACGGAATCTTAAATAATTCTAGACCTAAAATAGAAGCTATTACACCTCAAGCGAGAAAGAAACGTTCAGCAATAGATGAAATTGGTGCAAAAGTTAATGCGCAAAATAGTGAAGTTGACAAAAATAAAGAAGCGACTTTAGAAGAGAGAAATGATGCACTAAATAAAATTAATCAAGCTTATGAAGAAGGTAAGGCTAACATTAAAAATGCCCAAACTAATGATGAAGTTGACAATGCTAAAAATTCAAGTATACAAAAAATTGCATTAATTCAACCATCTACTGAAGTAAGAGCAAATGCCAGAAAAGCATTAAAAGCGAAAGCAGATGAACAAAACGCCTTAATTGACAGTAATCGCAATGCCACAACAGAAGAAAAATTAGAAGCAAAAGAATTAGTTGAACAAGAATTAAATTCATCTAACTATAGATTAAAACACGCTGATACAAATCAAGATGTTCAAAATATAATATCTGAAGATTCAAAAGCTATAGCTAATATACAACCATCTACTGATGTTAAGGATAGAGCTAAAGCAGATGTTGTTGCTAAAAGTAATGAAAAACAAAATGAAATTGTTAATAATACTGAAGCAACTACAGAAGAGAAAGAAGTGGCTTCCCAACAGCTTCAACAGGTTACTGATCGAACAAATAATTCAATTGGTTTAGCACAAGATACAGATCAAGTAAACGTAGAAAAGAATAAGGGCATAGAATCTATTAAAGATATTCAACCTATTATCGTTAAAAAACCAGCTGCTAGGGTTGAGCTTGATAAAGCACTTAAAATAAAACAAAACGAGGTTAATCAATTACCTAATGCAACTACGGACGAATTACAGCAAGCGTTAAATCATTTAGATCAATTTGTTCAAGAAGCTAAAACTAATATAAATCAAGCACAAACTAATGCTCAAGTAGATCAAGCTAAAGAGAACGGTACTAATAGTATTAATACTTTTGAACCAGTAATAGGTGTTAAACAGAATGCAATTGACGCAATTAATAATGCTAAACAAGAAAAAATCGACCGAATAAGTCAAGCTTTCAGTGCTACACAAGAAGAGAAAGATAAAGCATCACAATTCGTAAATGAAGAAGCTCAAAAAGCTATAGAATTAATTAATAAAGCCCAAACAAATTCACAAGTAACTGAAGCAAAAGATAATGTTTTAAATACGATTAAACAATTTGAACCAGAGTATCATAAGAAGCGAAATGCAATTCTAAAACTTTATGATATTGTTGATGCTCAAGAAGCTATTATTAATGCAGTTCCTGATGCAACAGAAGATGAGAAACAAAATGCTATAGATAAAGTTGAACAATTATTACATGCTACGAAAAAAGAAATCGGTTTAGCAAGTGATAATGCTGGTGTAGATGACATTTACAACAACATATCAGAGCAAATTAAATCAATTTTCCCTGAAGTTGTAAGTAAATCTAATGCTAGAACTATACTTAACAATTTAGCTAATCAATTAATTAAAACATTTGAAAATACACCTGATGTTACTACAGAAGAACGTGATGATGCTATCAACCATGTGAAAAATCAATTAAGTGCGGTCTTAGGTGCAATCGATAAGGATACTAGAGATGTACAAGTGGCTCAAGAAAAGGTATTTGGTTTAAATGATTTAAACAATATTGTTATTAATGTAATTCAAAAACCAACTGCTAGAAAAGCTATAAATACAAAAGCAGATGAAATTAAATTATCAATTAACAATACACCTAATGCTACGGATGAGGAAAAACAGAATGCATTAGATAAAGTTCATGCTATTGTTAATGATGCCCAAAATAAAATCCGTGAAGCTAAAGCAGATAGTGAAGTTATGGTCGCTAAAACAGATGCAATTTCTTTACTTTCTGTTATCAATCCGGAAGTTCAAGTAAAACCATTTGCTTTAGATGAAATCCAACAACAAGCTAATAATCAAAAAGCTAAATTAAACAACAACTCTGAAGTGACTAAAGAAGAAAAAGATGCAGCTATACTTTTAGTAGATGATTTAATTAAACAGAGTGAAGTACGATTAGATGCTGCGACTAAAAAACAACAAGTTGAAGATATTAAAAATGATATTATTAATAAAATTTTAAATATTGAACCAACTAATAGCATTAAACCTGCAGCTTTAAAACAAATTTTAGCTAAATTAGACGCTCAAAAAGCGTTTATTAGTGAAAATAATGATGCTACAGACGAAGAGAAAGCGGTAGCTATAGATAAACTCGTAGAAGCGTCTAGTGAATATGCTGCTAAAATTGATGATGCTAAAACGAATGATGAGGTCGAAGCAGTTAAAAATCAAAGTATTAAAGATATAGAATCTATACTTTCTCTAATTAGTAAGAAACCTCAAGCTAAGTTAGAAGTACAACAGAAAGCTGAGGAAATTCAAACTACAATTAATTCTAATAAAGATGCTACTACTGAAGAGAAAAATGCAGCTTTAAAAACTTTAGATGAATTGATAAATGGGGCAAATGAATCTATATTATCTGCTCATACTAATGAAGAAGTTGATAAAGCCAAAGCACTTGCTTTACCGAAAATTGAAGCGGTGAAAGTTACAACTGAAGTTAAACCTCAAGCAAAAGCGCAAATTCAAGATGTAGCTAATAAGAAGAAAAATGAGTTTGAGAAATTTGACGATGCAACTGTTGAAGAAAAACAAGAAGTATTAAATAAACTTGCTGAGACAGTTAATACTATTAATCTTGCTATACAAGATTCTGAGGCTAATGCTGATGTAGCAAAAACACTTCACGACGGTTTAGCTAAATTAGATTTAATTCAAATAAATGCACATAAGAAATCTGATGCGAAATCATACTTACATCAACAACTTTCTGCTAAAATTCATGCTGTTGAAGCAAATAGTGATGCGACAGTTGAAGAGAAGCAAGCATTTATTAGCAAATTAAAAGCTTTAGTCAATCGTATTCATATGCAAGTGAATGACTCAGAAACAAATGAAGAAGTAGATAATAGTTTGAATAACTTTAAAGTAGAATTTGAAAAATTAAAATTACAAACTCATAAAAAAGCTAATGCTAAACGTATCATTCAAAACAAAGCGGATGAAATCATTCGAAATATTGAAGATAATGATAAGGTTAGTTATCAAGCTAAATTAGCAGCTAAAAATTTAATTTCTCAAATTTTGAATGATTCATTTAAAGAAATTGAAGACGCTAATGATAATAAAACTGTTGATGAAGTAGTCAAACAAACAATTACTAAACTAGAAGCTATAAAAGTTAAAGAAGATAAGTTAAACTCTATGGAATCTACTCATCAAACTGAACAAAATAATAAATGTGATAATGTAAATGGCTCTAATAATAATCAACATACAATAAATGAATTGCCTTATACTGGTGAAACAGATTATTCAGGACCTTTAGCAGGTGCAGCATTACTTTCAGGGCTAGCATTGTTATCTACACGTAAAAATAAAAAAGATAAAAAATCTTAATTCACTACTCAAAAAACCTTCTAGGTAGCATAAAACGTTACCTAGAAGGTTTTAAATATATTATATTAGGATTCATTTTTAAAAGTTCCAGCATTAGATCCAGCAACGTGACCTGTCACTAATGCACTTGTTATATTGTATCCGCCAGTATAACCATGTATATCTAATACCTCTCCACACAGAAATAATCCTGGAACGATCTTTGACATCATTGTTTTAGGTTGTATTTCTTTTAAAGACACACCACCACCAGTGACAAACGCTTTATCAATGGGGAGTGTTCCATTAACGTTAAACCTAAATCCTTTTAAATTTGAGATAAAGTGATTTAATTGTTGATTAGACAAATGATGAGATGTAGTTTCATCACTAATATCGGATTGTTCTAACATAAACAATAAGTAACGTTCTTCAATTAAGCCATGCAAACTATTTTTTATATACTTATCTGGTTCAGCCTTTAATAAGGAGTTAATTTTTTGAGAGAGTTGATCGTGATTTAAATCTGGAAATACGTCCAATTGCATAGCAATATCCTGTTTCTTTTGATTCTTTTGTTCTTTATAAACAAATTGGCTACATCTAAGCGCAGCTGGACCACTTACACCAAAGTGCGTAAATATCATATCCATTTGATGGCTTATTCTTTTTTTACCATTCTTCTTTAAAACTGATAATTCTACATCTTTCAAACTTAATCCTTTAAGACGTTTTGATTTAATGAAAGCGTCTCTAGAAGTTATTGGAACTTCTGTAGGGAAGAGTTCGGTTATAGAGTGGCCAAGAGATTCGGCGAATTGATAACCGTCTCCAGTTGACCCTGTTTGTGGTACAGATGTACCACCAGTAGCAATGATTAAAGATTTACTTTGGAATTTACCTTTCTGAGTTGTAACATAAAAAATACCGTTATCATGAGAAATTTCTGTGACTGGAGTTTCCTCCATAACATTAACTTTGTTTTCATTAATTTGTTTAATCAAAGTGTTTACAACATCCTGTGCTTTATTGGATACAGGGAACATCCGACCGTGATCTTCTTCTTTTAATTTCACGCCTCGGCTTTCAAAAAATTCAATAATAGATTCATTATCAAAAACTGAGAAAGGACTATAAAGAAATTTACCGTTACCAGGTATGTTTTTGATTATTTCAGCATAAGGTAGGCGATTAGTAACATTACAACGACCTCCACCTGATATTTTCAATTTTCGTCCTAAACCCTTTTTCTTTTCAATTAATAAGACATTATCACTTACTTCACTTGCGGCGACTGCAGCCATTGAACCGCTGGGGCCTCCGCCAATTATAATAGTTTGATACATTGAGTTACCTCCACATATTCCTTGTTACAATTGTATAAGACTATTTAAGTATTATCTAATAAAAATTAAGGTATGAGATGACAAAGAGTAAAAATATAATTATAATATGAAACTTGGAACCTCATTAAATTAATACTAACATCGTGTCTTTTTTCTACAGATACATAGCTTTTTTAAAACATAATTTTTACAATGTCTAAAAAGTGGAAAATAAAAGACAAACATTTATTATTTTGTGATATATTTTTAAGTAATGCAAGGTAATAAGTTTTGATATAAACAACACGATATAAAACTTTAATAAAATTTTAAGATAGGAAGATAGGTAATGAGTGAGAGTAAAGAAATGGTTCGAGGAACCTTTTTAATTACATTAAGTATTTTAATTACTAAAGTATTAGGTGTGCTGTTTATTATCCCGTTCACTTCATTGATTGGCGGGCAAGAAAATATGGCTCCTTTTACTTATGCTTACGCTCCTTATAATATTGCAATTGCAGTAGCAACTGCAGGGGTGCCACTAGCAGCTTCTAAATATGTAGCTAAGTACAATGCGTTAGGTGCTTATAAGGTCAGTCAAAAGTTTTATAAGTCAAGTTTCATTGTAATGAGTATTACGGGTGTAATTGGCTTTCTAATTTTATATTTTTTAGCTCCATACATAGCAGAGTTAACTTTATCGCGTAAGAATAATGCGAAAACTGGTTGGTCAGTTGCTGATATTACATGGATTATAAGAATTATCAGTATTGTAGTTATATTTATACCAGTTTTAGCTACATGGAGAGGTATATTCCAAGGATACAAATCTATGGGCCCAACAGCTGTTTCAGAAGTAACAGAGCAAATTGCCCGAATTATTTTCATATTAGTAGGTAGTTACTTAGCTTTAAATGTATTTAATGGTACAGTTCTACAAGCAAATGGAATTGCCACGTTCGCAGCAGCAATCGGAGCTATAGCTGGAATTATTACGCTTTGGTATTATTGGATTAAACGTAGAAGAAATATTAAAGAAATGGTTGAGTCTGATACAGCTAATATGCATGTTTCTTATGGAAACATGTATAAAGAGATTATTGCTTACAGTATTCCATTTGTAATTGTAAGTTTAAATTTCCCATTATTTAATTTAGTAGATCAATTTACACATAACGGGGCTCTAAGTTTAGTTGGCGTAAATCCAAAGTTACAAGATACATTCTTTAACATGTTAAATATGTCTACAAATAAAATTGTAATGATCCCAACATCATTAAGTGCTGGTTTTGCGGTGAGTTTAATTCCATTTATTACAAAAACTTATGAAGAGGGTCGTCTAGAGGAAATGCATAGACAAATTAGAACATCTATTGGTGTCCTAATGTTTATTACAGTACCAGCTAGTATAGGTATTATGGCATTAGCGCAACCTTTATTTACTGTATTCTATGGTTATGATCCTATTGTTCATGGTCACGACCCTAACTTTGACGGAAGTAGATTACTATTCTATTATGCACCCGTAGCGATATTAATTTCACTATTAAGTGTAACTGCTTCTATGTTGCAAGGTATTGATAAGCAAAAATTAACAGTCTTTGTTATTTTAGGTTCAGTAGTCATTAAATTAGCACTAAACTATCCGCTTATTATGCTTTTACACACTCCAGGTGCGGTACTAAGCACTGCAATTGCATTATTATTTGCGATTGGCTGTAATTTTTATATTTTAAAAAAATATGCGAAATTCAAATTCAGCTATAGTTGGATACAATTTGCTAAAATATTCTTATACTCCTTCATCATGATGATAGGTGTAGAGGTTGTATACTTCATTCTTAAATTATTCCTAAATCCTACTAGATTTGGTTACCTCATTATAATAGCTATAAGTGTTATTGTTGGTGCGCTTATTTATGGTGGCATTACAATCAAGAATAGACTGGCTGACGAATTTTTAGGTGACGTTCCTGAAAAAATCAGACGAAAAGTGACGTTTTTAAGATGAGAATAGATAAATTTCTAGCTAATATGGGTTTAGGCACTCGTACTGAAGTAAAACAATTACTTAAAAAAGGTCTTGTAGAGGTTAATGAGAAAAAAATTAAAACACCTAAATCTCAAATTGACCCTGAAACAGACAAAGTAGTGGTTGATGGTGAAGAGATTTCATATGTAGATAACGTCTATATGATGTTAAATAAACCTAAAGGTTATATTTCAGCTACAGAAGATAACGCTCATCAAACTGTTTTAGATTTAATCCCTGAATTTTCACATTTAGGGATTTTTCCTGTAGGAAGGTTAGATAAAGATACAGAAGGATTACTTTTATTAACTAATGATGGACAATTTAATCATGAATTAATGAGCCCAAAAAAACATGTATCTAAAACTTATGAAGTTATATCTAAATATCCTATTAAGCAGTCAGATATAGAAGCTTTTAAATTAGGCGTAGAACTCTCTGATGGTAAGGTCAAACCGGCAGAACTTATTAAAGGAAATGATAGACTTTCATATGTTACGATTTATGAAGGAAAATATCATCAAGTAAAACGAATGTTTCATAGTATCGAAAATGAGGTATTAAAATTGAAACGTGTTAAAATCGCCAATTTAGAATTAGATAAAACTCTAAATTCTGGTGAATATCGTTTTTTAAATGAACAAGATTTTGAAAATCTAAAAAAATGACAAAGGAGAAGGTGTACAATTATGGGTAAAAGTACAAATTTATTTAGAATTGCATTAGGCATTGGTGGCGCTGTTGCAGCAGTCGCTTTATCACGCAAAGACAGTCGTGACAAACTTAAAAATGAATATAACAAATATAAAGAAAATCCTGAATCATACAAAGCAAACGCTAAAGACTTTGCTAGCCAAATTGGAAACAAAGCCAATGAAACGATTCAAGAAGTAAGAAATAATCCAAGAGATTATGTTGATCGTATTAAAAATGATCCTAAAGCATTCTTTGAAGAAGAAAAATCTAAATTTACTGATTTAGATGACAAAAAAGCAGATGATTTAGAAGAAGGAAAGTTTGACGACGAAGGTGGCGCAACAACTTCTAATAATCTAAGAGTTGTCTCTGAAGATGATTTAAAAAATAATAAAAATGCTTTAGAAGATAAAGAATAAATAAAATTTATCAATTTAAATCATAATAATAAAAAGCCTATAGATGAACGCTAGAAGTTCACTTATAGGCTTCTTTTTTATCTCAAAAAATATATAAAGCATTTAATTTGAAACGCAAATATGCATTATATTAGTACTCCGAAACTTGATATAATTTAACTTGAAAATCATCATTACAAAAAATTAAGTAATTTTCTGACATCTTACTGTAGTTTCTGAGTAACATATTGTAAAATGGAGTTTAACTTATATAAAAAGGAAGTCGATCTCAAATGTGGAAAGAAAAGGTTCTAGAATATGAAAATCAAATGATTGATGATCTTAAAGGCTTATTATCTATTGAAAGTGTAAGAGATGATTCTAAAGCCTCTAAAGATGCACCTGTCGGACCCGGACCAAGACAAGCTTTAGATTACATGTACGAATTAGCTAAAAGAGATGGTTTTTCAACACATGATGTAGATCATATAGCCGGTCGAATAGAAGCTGGCCAAGGAGAAGATGTCTTAGGTATCTTATGTCATGTAGACGTTGTTCCGGCTGGTGATGGATGGGATTCTGACCCATTTGATCCTGTAGTAACAGACGATGCAATTATTGCCAGAGGTACACTAGATGACAAAGGACCTACAATTGCTGCATATTACGCCGTGAAAATATTGAATGATATGAACGTAGATTGGAAGAAACGTATTCATATGATTATAGGTACAGATGAAGAGTCTGATTGGAAATGTACAGATAGATATTTCCAAACTGAAGAAATGCCTACATTAGGTTTTGCACCTGATGCTGAGTTCCCAGCGATACATGGTGAAAAAGGAATCACTACATTTGATTTAATTCAAGATCAAATAAATGAAGATGTAGATGAACCAGATTATGAATTATTAAACTTTGAATCTGGTCAAAGATATAACATGGTACCAGATCATGCTGAAGCCCGTGTTTTAGTTAAAGAAAATATGACAGATGTGATTCAAAACTTTGAATATTTCGTTGAACAAAATGAGCTTCAAGGAGAAAGTACCGTTGATAGTGGAATTTTAATCTTAACGGTTGAAGGTAAAGCGGTTCATGGCATGGATCCTTCACTAGGCGTCAATGCTGGATTATATCTACTTAAATTCTTGTCTTCTTTAAATTTAGATAAAAGTGCAAAAGATTTTGTTGAATTCAATAATCGTTATCTCTTTGATTCTCATTTTGGAGAAAAAATGGGTATGAAATTTCATACAGATGTAATGGGAGACGTTACTACTAATATAGGAATAATTAAATACGATAATAAAGAAGCTGGAAGATACGGTGTGAACTTAAGATATCCTCAGGGATTTGAATTTGAAGAGGCTGTTGAAAGGTTTACTAATGAAATTAAAGACATTGGATTTAGCCTTGAACTTGGTAAAGTTCAAAAGCCACATTATGTAGATAAAGATGATCCATTTGTGGAGAAACTTGTCAAAGCATATAGAAACCAAACTGGCGATATGACTGAACCTTACACGATTGGTGGGGGGACTTATGCTAGAAACCTAGACAAAGGCGTCGCATTTGGTGCTATGTTTGAAGATACTGAAGATTTAATGCATCAAAAAAATGAATATATGACTAAAAAACAATTGATTAACGCAACGAGTATTTATTTAGAGGCAATTTATGCTTTATGTGTGGAGGGATAAACGATGACAAAAGTTTTTATTAATGGGGATTTTTTGGACGAAAAGGACGCTAAAGTATCTTATGAAGATCGTGGTTATGTATTTGGCGATGGAATATATGAATATATTCGTGCTTACGAAGGAAAATTATTTACAGTTAAAGAACACTTTGAACGATTTTTGAGAAGCGCAAATGAAATTGGCCTAGATTTAGGATATACAGTAGATGAGTTAATTGATTTAGTTCGTCAATTATTAAACGAAAATAATGTGAAAAATGGTGGGATTTATATTCAAGCAACAAGAGGTGTAGCGCCTCGTGAACATTCCTTCCCGACGCCTCCAACACCAGTAATCATGGCATTTACCAAGAGTTATGACAGACCATATGAACAATTAGAAAACGGAGTATATGGTGTGACAACTGAAGATATTCGTTGGTTACGTTGTGATATAAAAAGTTTAAATCTTTTAGGGAATGTATTAGCAAAAGAATATGCTGTTAAATATAATGCTACAGAAGCGATTCAACATCGAGGTGAGACTGTTACAGAAGGTGCATCTAGTAACGTTTATGCGATTAAAGATGGTGCAATTTATACGCATCCAATCAATAACTTTATTTTAAATGGTATTACTCGCCGTGTAATAAAATGGATCGCTGAAGATTACGGTATACCATTTAAAGAAGAGACATTTACAGTTGATTTCTTAAAAAATGCTGATGAGGTTATTATTTCTAGTACCTCCGCTGAAGTCATGCCAGTGATTAAAGTGGATGGTGACGATATTGGCAATGGAAAAGTAGGAGATGTAACTCGTAAATTGCAAGAAGGCTTTAATAAGTACATTAAATCACATAGTATTTAAAACCTTAAATTTTAAAATTATTTAAACTTTAAAAATCTTAATAAAATTGTCTTAATTTCTCAATAATTAGTGCTAAAATTATGTTATAATTTATATTAAAGTGATTTAGAAAATACAAGTACTTTCGACTAGTAAAATGTGTCATTTTGTTTCTCATTTTTAGTTGAAATTGACCCTTAAAAATTATAAAATCTTCTATGAGTGATAAATAATGAACGGGCTGATTAAATAAAATATTTAGGGAATTTTATATTATAAAGCCAACTTAAAAAACTGTTATCTAAATATCAATTGAGCGTAAGAGAAAATTAAAATATGCGCTTTTCTATAAATTAGAATATATGGCTCTTGAAAATATATTTCTAGAGCCATTTTCTAATTGAAAGTGAGGTGAACATGTTGGAGCAGTTTTATCAGTTAGGGTGGACGCTTGATTCAGCTGGCGGTGCTTCTGGTGAAGCATATATGGCTGAACAAGATGGACAGAAATTATTTTTAAAACGTAATTCTAATCCTTTTATTGCTGCATTGTCTGCAGAAGGAATTGTACCTAAACTTGTATGGACGAAAAGAATTGAAACAGGAGAAGTCGTTACCGCACAGCATTGGAAGAACGGTAGAGAATTAAAATCTGATGAAATGGATCAAACCAGAGTAGCGAAATTACTCAATAAAATTCACAGTTCTAAACCATTGTTAAGCATGCTTAAACGTATGGAAATGGAACCCATCACTCCTGATATCATGTTAAATAAAATTAATGCCTCTTTATCTAGAGAAGTTCTAACTCACCATGTTGTTAGAAAAGCTTTAACTTATTTAGAAGATCATATTCCAAATTTAGATTCTCGCTTTTTTACTGTAGTACATGGAGATGTTAACCATAACAATTGGTTATTGTCTGATAGAGATGAATTGTATCTCGTTGATTGGGAAGGGGCAATGATTGCAGACCCAGCTATAGATATAGGTATGCTGCTTTACAACTATGTTCCTCAATCTAAATGGTCAAAATGGTTTGATACATATGGCCTAGAAGAGAGTATCAATTTAAATAAACGTATGAAATGGTATACAGTGATTCAATCCATTGGTATGGTTCAATGGTATGAAGAACAAAAACGATATAAAGATATGAATATGTGGTTGAAATTCTTAAATGAAGTTATGAATAGCAACTTATTTATATAAGGAGTAATTTAATATGAGAGTTCGATACAAACCTTGGGCAGAAGATTATTTAAAAGAACATCCTGACCTAGTAGACATGGACGGTACTCACGCAGGCCGTATGTCTGATTGGTTTGACACAGAACAACCAATATATATAGAAATTGGCTCAGGAATGGGGCAGTTTATAACTACTTTGGCTTCTAAACATCCAGAAATTAATTTTGTATCAATGGAACGTGAGAAAAGTGTCATGTATAAAGTTCTTGATAAAACAAAAGAACTTAATTTAACTAATCTTAAAATGATTTGTAATGATGCTATTGAGTTAAATGAATATTTTAAAGATGGAGAAATTTCAAGAATATACCTTAATTTCTCAGACCCTTGGCCAAAGAAACGTCATGCAAAAAGACGTCTTACATATCACACATTCCTTGCTCTATATAAGCAGATTCTCAAGGACGATGGAGAAATTCACTTTAAAACAGACAATCGTGGGTTGTTTGCATATAGCCTTGAGAGTATGTCGCAATTTGGGATGTATTTTACAAAAATGAATTTGAACCTACATGACGAAGATGATGAAGATAATATTCTAACAGAATATGAGAAAAAGTTTTCTGATAAAGGCTCAAGAATCTATCGTATGGAAGCAAAATTTCACAAGGATTTATAAAGTCCTTAAAGAACAAAATCATATAACTATTGTCTTAAATAGAACGTCTACAAAGTTACAAACTTTGTAGGCTTTTTTTATTTTACCTAATAAACTATTTCAAAATGAGAATCAGATTTTGTTTACTCAAACTTCTACGAGATTGACTGGGAACTTAAACTTTCCTATAAAATGCTTACATTTGATTTTAATAGTGACTTATAATAATTTTTAATAAAAGATGTAATTTACATCATTTCTATGAGAAGTTCAATAATGTCAAGGAGGCGTTATCTTTGAAAATAGGGCGATTTACTCTCCATTATTTAAGAGGTGGAAACACTAATATAGATGGTGGGGCGATGTTTGGTGTTGTTCCCAAACCGTTATGGACTAAAAAATACAAAGTAAATGATAAGAATCAAATTCATACTCCGACACATCCTATTTTAATTCAAACTAGTGATAAGAATATTTTAATCGATACGGGTATCGGTAATGGTAAACTTTCAGATAAACAACAAAGAAATAGTGGTGTTGAATATGAGAGCTTAATAGATGAGGATTTAAAACAATTAGGTTTAACAACCTCTGATATTGATATGGTCTTAATGACCCATCTTCACTTTGATCACGCTTCTGGTTTAACAGATAAAGATGGGCATGCAATTTTTGACCAAGCTACACATTTCATACAGCAAGACGAGTGGCATGAATTTCTTTCACCTAACATAAGAAGTCAAGCTACTTATTGGAGTTATAATCAAGGGGATTATAAGGAAAGGTTAATTTTATTTGAAAATGAGATCGAACCTTATCCTGGTATAAAGATGAAGCACACAGGCGGGCATAGTTTCGGTCACTCAATCATTACGATTGAAAGTGATAATGAATACGCTGTGCATATGGCTGATATATTACCGACTACTGCTCATCTTAATCCACTTTGGGTGACAGCTTATGATGACTATCCGATGCAGTCCATTAGAGAAAAGGAACGATTAATCCCGTATTTCATGCAAAATAATTATTGGTTCTTGTTTTATCATGATGAAAATTATTTTGCGGTAAAATACCAAGATGACTTCAAAACAATTGATACATTTATTTCTAGACAATAAAAAAAGGTTATCGTTTGATAAAATATTCAAACGATAACCTTAATTATAGAATGCTATAACTCGATAATATCGATAACTTGACCAGAATTAGCATCCGCATAAAACTCATAGTCTACTAATTTACCATCATGATAAGCTGTAATACCACCTTGATAGATAGGTTGGTTATGATTAACATTATTCAAGACAATAGGTTGATGTACGATATAAGAGCCTTTTACGTTTCTAAAATACGTTTTAACTTCTTTTAATAAGTCATTGGCATTATACAATTTCCGCTTTGTTAAATAAAATGCTAAACATAGTGAAGTTATAAATGTTACGAAAAGCATCACTATTGCTATACCTTTAAAATTAAAAAACTTCATCATATAATCTCCTCTTATCTAAATTCTTATTCTTAGTTTACCATATTGAAGATGATATAATAGAGTGCAAGGAGTGAGATTGTGTATGATGATAGATAATACGAAAACTTTAGAACGCATAAAACAATTAACAGAGCTTCATGGAGCCCCAGGTTTTGAAGATGAAGTAAGAGATTACATGAAACAAGAAATGGCCCCCTATGTTGATGAATTTGTTCAAAATAACATGGGTGGAATTTATGGAGTTAAGAAATCTAAACAAAGCAATGCCCCTAAAGTAATGATTGCTGCACATATGGATGAGATAGGTTTTATGATTACTCATATAACTGATAATGGTATGATTCAGTTTACTAATTTAGGTGGCGTTGCTAATGATATATGGCAAGGACAAAGACTGAAAGTTAAAAATAGAAATGGCAATGAGATTGTTGGCGTTGTTGCAAATATTCCAAAGCACTTTAGAACAGGTAATGAAGCGGCTCCGGAAATAAAAGATTTAATGTTAGATATCGGTGCTTCATCTCAAGAAGAAGTACGAGAAAGAGGTATTGAAATTGGAGATACAATCGTTCCTGACACATCTTTCACTCAATTATCTGAGTATCGTTATATAGCTAAGGCATGGGATAATCGTTATGGTTGTGTCCTCGCGATAGAAATATTAGAATTGCTCAAAGATATAGAGTTAGATGTTGATTTGTATGTAGGCGCTAATGTTCAAGAAGAAGTTGGATTAAGAGGTGCAAAAGCGGCTGCTGAGCAAATTAAACCTGATATTGCCTTCGTGGTAGATTGTTCCCCAGCTAATGATATAAAAGGGAAACAACAACTCTCTGGTGCACTAGGGGAGGGCACATTAATTCGTATTAAAGATGGTACAATGATATTAAAGCCACGCTTTAGAGATTATTTATTAAAGTTAGCCACAGAAAATGATATTAAACATCAATATTATATTTCTCCAGGTGGTACCGATGGGGGAGAGATCCATAAAGCAAATGAGGGCATACCTACAGCAGTGATTGGCGTTTGCGCAAGATATATACACAGCACGGATGCAGTTTTTGATATAAGAGATTACTATTCAGCTAGACAACTATTAAAAGAATGTATAACTCATTTAAATCATCATCAAATAGAAGTACTAAAATTTGGTTAAGGAGTGTAGAACAAGTGAAACAACTTGAAACAGAACAACAATTTGAAGAATTAAAACAAGGTAATACTGTCTTTGAATTTACCGCTGATTGGTGCCCAGACTGCAAAGTAATAGAACCTGATTTACCTAAATTAGAAAATAAATATAAAGACTTTAATTTTGTTTCGGTAGATAGAGACAAATTTATTGATATATGTATTGATAACGATATCTTAGGAATACCCAGTTTCTTAGTTTATAAAAATGGTAAACTTGAAGGTAGCTACATAGGTAAAGAAAGAAAATCTATTGATCAAATTGATGCATTTTTAGCAAAATATATTTAAGTATCAATTTATTTAGAAAATAACGTTATCTATACACCGTATTTTTAGTTTTTTCTGTTATATAGCAGTTATTTATTGTAAACTGTTATAAGGTGCGAAAATAGGAGTGTTTTAAATGAATGTCTTCCAAATGAGAGATAAATTAAAAGCGCGTTTAAATCATTTAAACGTAGACTTTAAATTTGATAGAGAAGAAGAAACTTTAAGAATTTATCGTACAGATAATCATAAAGGTGTCACAATCAAACTCAATGCTATTGTCGCCAAATATGAAGAACAAAAAGATAAAATTATAGATGAAATTGTTTACTATGTAGAAGAAGCAATTGCTCAAATGGGCGATCATTCTTTAGAAAAAATGGAAGATATAAAAATCATGCCAGTTGTTCGAGCAACAAGCTTTGACAAGAAGACTAAAGAAGGTCATTCATTTATTTATAGTGAACATACAGCTGAAACGAATATTTATTATGCTCTCGATTTAGGTAAATCATACAGATTAATAGATGAAAGTATGTTAAAAACATTAAATATGACTGAGCAACAAATTAAAGAAATGTCATTATTCAATGTTAGAAAACTTAAAAATAAATATTCTACTGATGAGGTTAAAGGCAATATTTTTTATTTCATCAATTCTAATGATGGCTATGATGCAAGTCGCATACTTAATACGTCATTCTTGAATGAAGTCCAAGAACAATGTGAGGGTGAGATGTTAGTTGCAGTTCCTCACCAAGACGTGTTAATTATTGCTGATATACGTAATAAAACAGGCTACGATGTCATGGCTCATTTGACAATGGAATTCTTTACTAAAGGTTTAGTACCAATTACTTCATTATCATTTGGCTATGACAAGGGACACTTAGAACCAATATTTATTCTAGGAAAAAATAATAAACAAAAACGTAATCCTGATGTTATACAGAGATTAGAAGCGAATAGAAAGAAATTTAATAATAAAGATAATCAATAGAAATGGAGTTTTATAGATGAACTTATTTTATAATCCACAAGGTGTAGGAGATGTAGCTTTTTTACAGATTGAACCTACAGATGGTGCATTTGATTACAACAAGAAAGATGATGTAGTCGAAATCACTCAAGATGGGCAAGTTGTTGGTTTCAATATCTTTAACGTATCAGATAAAATAAAAATAGAAGGAAACGGTCATATCAAATTAACTTCAGAAATTATTGAGGCGTTACAACAATCTATTAATAATTCTGGATTTAACTATAAATTAGATACTGATTTATCACCTAAGTTTGTAGTTGGATATGTTGAAACTAAAGAAAAGCATCCTGATGCGGATAAATTAAGTGTTTTAAAAGTTAATGTTGGTAATGAAACTTTACAAATTGTTTGTGGTGCACCTAATGTAGCAGCTGAACAAAAAGTAGTGGTAGCTAAAGTAGGTGCTGTAATGCCAAGTGGAATGGTTATCAAAGATGCTAAATTACGTGGTGTTGATTCAAGTGGTATGATTTGTTCAATGAAAGAATTAGATTTACCAAATGCACCTCAAGAGAAGGGGATTATGGTATTAAATGATGATTATGAAATTGGGCAAGCATTTTTTGAATAATAAAGAAAGGTAGTGAAATTATGAGCTGGTTTGATAAATTATTTGGCGAAGATAATGATTCAAATGACGACCTGTTACGTAAAAATAAAAAAAGAAGACAGGGAACTCAATCTCAACAAAATAATCAAGACTCATTACTGCCTCAAAACAATGATATTTATAATCGCCCAAGAGGTAAATTTAGATTTCCTATGCATGTATCTGAAGAAGCTTCATATAACGATCTAGATAATGATAAAAACTATGAAACTTCTGAATACAATGCTAATTATGGTTCAAGAACATATGACACACAAGATGATGACTCTACACGTAATTTAGTTGATAATTCTGGGAAAAGACATCGCCGTAGACGTTCATCTCAAATGCGTGAGCATGAACATATTAATCAACATTCAAACCGTAATGAGAACCAAATGCATCATCGCGAGTCAAGTCGTTCTAAAAGAAGTTCTAATAACAGTCAATCTGATGATTATCGTTCATATAATAATAAGTCAAATTCTCGCATGAAATTACAATCTGAACGTTTGAAATCTAACAGTAAACTCCAATCCTCTACGAATTCTGAACTTACATATCATGGCGGTAGTTTCAAAGCGAGCGACGTTCCGTCAGCTATTTTTGGAACTAAGCAACGACGTCCATTGGAAAACGGTGTGATTCCACCTAAACAAGATTCTCTACAAAATAGCAATAATGCAACTAGTAAATCACAAAGGAATCAACCTAAAAATGCACATGATGTAAACATGTATCGTCAATCTATAAATAAACAAATGGGCTATCAATCTGAAGAATCATCATCTAAAGATAATCAACCTCAACCAGAAAACCATGCCAAAACTTCAGATACAGAACAGACACAGAAAACATCTTCAAGTCATCTTCAATCTAACAATCATTCAGCGCAAAAGTCTGAAGGGCGAACACCTAATTATTCTAAAAAAGATAACACTGTTAATATTGAAAATATCTATGCTTCACAAATCGTTGAAGAAATCAGACGTGAAAGAGAACGTAAAGTCCTTCAAAAAAGAAGATTTAAAAAAGCGCTTCAACAAAAGAGACAACAAAATAAAGACAATGAAGAAGATCAAATTCAAAAAGCAATTGATGAAATGTACGCGAAACAAGCACACCAATACATTGGTGAAAGCTCTCTAGATGAAGACCATAATGATGAGGATATGAATGACGGACAGTCTAATAATGTGTCAGAAAGTACTACAATAACTTCATTTAAAGAAGACCAAATTGGCGCTTCGTCGTACAATTATGAAGAAATCAACCTCGATGATGAACAACATATTCAAAAGGTAAATGACGAAGATGTGCATGTAAGTGATGCCTCTAGCGATAATGCTACTGAGGAAACTAGTGTTGATAAAGCACACAACGATAATGTAGAGGATGCTCAATTCCAAGAATTAAATGATAGCCAACAATCATCAGAATCGACTTCTTACCTTGAAAATGAAAATTCACAACAGCAAGAACACTATAATAATGCAATTAACCAAAGTGTTGATAATGAGAAGGCGTATGCTAAACATAGACAGAAAAACGATGATGATTTTAAAGAATCAGCTTCTTCATTAAGTACAAGTGAGATAAATAGTGATAGTTCTTCGTCGATAGTAAATGCTTCAAATAATGATACTATGGCTTCCACGGTTAATTCAAAACATAGTATGACAGCTAATGAAGGTCAATCATTTGGTAACAATGAAAGTGTAGAAGAACACGATCATCATTCAAAAATGAATAGTGAAGATGCCGAGTCTTCAAATCACTTTACCAATAGTGAGGAACATTCAGAATTAGATAGTAACCAGTTCATGAATAATACTAATAGTAATAATTCAACTTCAACAAGTGAGGTTACTTCACAATCAGAGGGCAGTGTGGCTCAAGAATCGGAATTAAATAGACCAACAACTCAATCGCAATCAAAAGATGTTTCAACACATAAACCGCGATTTGCAGGAGGTAAACCATTTAATGTGGTAATGACACCTTCAGATAAGAAACGTATGATGGATAGTAAAAACAACAGTAGAGTTAATGTTCCTGAATTAAAACCTGAACAACATAATGTTCAATCTACTAAAGAGGATTCCAGTGAGCATCAATTTAGTTCTGAAAGTAATTTGAATGAAAGTGAAACAAATCAACAAACTTCACATGAGTACCAAACTCAATCTGAATCAAACGACGACGGTATTACAGGTGTGTCTACAAGTGACAATGTTAACAATAATCATATTCAACAGCATACTCAAAGCACATCTCATAATGAAACTAGTGGAAGAAGTAGTGGTAATCATTTTTCAGAAACTGTAAAAGATAATGATGACACTAACCTAAATAATAATAAAACTTCTGCAACAGGAATTACTCATCAGGAAGTAAAAGAACAAGCATCCAATTCTTATAAAAACCAACAAGAGTCACCCCAAGATAAGCAACAAGGAATTAGAAAAGGACCTAATATTAAATTGCCTAGCTTTGATTTATTAGAAGAACCTGAACCACACGAAGTTGATGAAGAATGGATAGAAGAGAAGAAACAGGAATTAAATGATGCACTTTATTATTTCAATGTGCCCGCAGAGGTTAAAAATGTAACAGAAGGACCAAGTGTTACAAGATTTGAATTATCTGTAGAAAAAGGTGTGAAAGTTTCAAGGATTACTGCACTTCAAGACGATATTAAAATGGCATTAGCTGCCAAAGATATACGTATTGAAGCGCCAATTCCTGGAACAAGTCTTGTAGGTATTGAAGTACCAAATCAAGACCCAACTAAGGTTAACTTACGATCTATTATAGAAACACCTAAATTTAAAAATACAGAGTCTAAATTAACTGTAGCGATGGGTTATCGAATTAATAATGAACCATTATTAATGGATATCGCTAAAACGCCTCATGCACTTATTGCCGGAGCAACAGGCTCAGGTAAATCGGTTTGTATCAATAGTATCTTAATGTCATTATTATATAAAAATCACCCTGAAGAATTACGCTTATTATTGATTGATCCTAAGATGGTGGAATTAGCACCATACAATGATTTACCACATTTAGTTTCTCCTGTAATTACAGATGTGAAAGCTGCTACTCAAAGTTTAAAATGGGCAGTAGAAGAAATGGAGAAACGCTATAAATTATTTGCTCAATATCACGTAAGAAATATTACTGCATTTAATAAAAAGGCACCTTATGAGCAAAGAATGCCAAAAATTGTTATAGTAATTGATGAGTTAGCCGACTTGATGATGATGGCACCTCAAGAAGTAGAACAATCAATTGCACGTATTGCTCAAAAAGCACGTGCATGTGGTATTCATATGTTAGTGGCTACACAAAGACCTTCAGTAAATGTTATTACGGGTCTGATTAAAGCAAATATTCCTACTAGAATTGCCTTTATGGTATCTTCAAGCGTGGATTCAAGAACAATTCTAGATAGTGGTGGCGCGGAACGCTTATTAGGATATGGTGATATGCTATATCTAGGAAGTGGAATGAATAAGCCAATTCGTGTTCAAGGTACATTTGTTTCTGATGAGGAAATAGATGATGTCGTTGACTTTATTAAACAGCAGCGAGAACCTGAATACTTATTTGAAGAAAAGGAATTATTGAAGAAAACACAATCTCAAGCACAAGATGATTTATTCGATGACGTGTGCGAGTTTATGGTGAATGAAGGACATATATCAACTTCATTGATTCAAAGACATTTCCAAATTGGTTACAATAGAGCAGCTAGAATTATAGATCAATTAGAGCAGTTAGGTTATATATCAGGTGCTAACGGTTCTAAACCAAGGGATGTTTATATTACTGAAGCGGATTTAAATAAAGAATAAATTGAGTAAGGAGTATTAAAATGACGCACTATCATTTTGTCGGAATTAAAGGTTCCGGCATGAGTTCATTAGCACAAATCATGCATGATCTTGGTCATGAAGTCCAAGGTTCAGACATAGAAAAATACGTATTTACCGAAGTTGCTCTACGTAACAAAGGCATCAAAATTTTACCTTTTGATGTTGAAAATATTAAAGAAGGCATGGTTGTCATTCAGGGTAATGCATTTTCAGACAATCATGAAGAAATAGTTAAAGCTCACGAATTAAAACTTGATGTCATTAAATATCATGACTTCCTAGGTCATGTTATAAATCAATATACATCTGTAGCTGTTACAGGTGCTCACGGTAAAACTTCAACAACTGGTCTATTGTCACATGTTATGAACGGAGATAAAAAGACATCATTCTTAATTGGTGATGGTACTGGCATGGGATTACCTGGAAGCGATTATTTTGCATTCGAAGCTTGTGAGTACCGTAGACATTTCTTAAGTTATCATCCAGATTATGCGATTATGACGAATATTGATTTTGATCATCCAGATTATTTTAAAAATATTGAAGATGTCTATGATGCTTTCCAAGATATGGCTCATAACGTTAAGAAGGCTATAATTGCATGGGGTGATGATGACTATTTACGTAAATTAGAGGCTGATGTACCAATTTATTATTATGGTTTTAAAGAGACTGACGATATTTATGCTAAAAATATTCAAATCACCGAAAAAGGTACTCAGTTTGATGTTTATACTAACGGGGAATTTTATGATCAGTTCTTATCACCACAATTTGGTGACCATAATATTTTAAATGCGCTTTCAGTTATTGCGATTAGTTATTTAGAAAAGATGAATGTTGACAACATTAAAGATGCATTAGTCACTTTTGGTGGTGTAAAACGTCGCTTTAACGAAACAAAAGTATCTAATCAAGTATTAGTAGACGATTACGCTCACCATCCTAGAGAAATTAGTGCTACAATTGAATCAGCTAGAAAGAAATATCCACAGAAAGAAGTAGTAGCTGTCTTCCAACCTCACACGTTCTCTAGAACTCAAGCTTTTCTAGACGAATTCGCATCTAGTTTAAGTAAAGCAGATCGCGTATTCTTATGTGAAATTTTTGGTTCTATTAGAGAAAATACAGGTGAATTAACTATACAAGATTTAATTGAACGTATTGACGGCTCGTCGCTAATAGATGAAAATAGTATTGACATATTAAAAGAATTTGATAACGCAGTCATTTTATTTATGGGCGCTGGTGACATTCAAAAGTTACTTAAAGCTTATTTAGAAAAATTAGGCGTAAAAAATGAGTTTTAATATGTTTATAATAAAACATCATGGGTATTAAATATTAATGACTTTTATTTTATGGTATTTAGGAGGCGTTTTTAATGGATTGGATTTTACCAATTGCAGGAATTATCGCTGCGATAGCGTTCTTAATTTTATGTATCGGTATCGTTGTAGTTTTAATTTCTGTTAAGAAAAATTTAGATTACGTGGCTAAAACACTTGATGGTGTTGAAGGTCAAGTTCAAGGTATTACTCGAGAAACTACTGATTTACTTCATAAAGCAAATCGCTTAACTGAAGATATTCAAGGTAAAGTGGATCGTTTAAATTCTGTTGTAGATGCTGTTAAAGGTATCGGCGACTCAGTTCAAACTTTAAATGGTTCTGTAGACCGAGTAACTAACTCAATTACGCACAATATTTCTCAAAATGAAGATAAAATTTCTCAAGTAGTTCAATGGTCAAATGTGGCAATGGAAATTGCTGACAAATGGCAAAATAGATACTACCGTAGAGGAAGTGCAAACTACAAAGCAAACACTGTAGCTGACGATGCAAATCATAGCTATTCAAATTCAGAATACAATTCTGATCATAGTTACACTACACGTGTTAACAAATAATTAATACGAATGAATTAAATGCACTTAAATGAGGTTTTTACTTATTTAAGTGCTTTTGTTTTAGGAGGAATCGTTATGGAACACTATAACCGCGATAATTTTGAGAGAAATAATACAGGTCGTGATTTATATAACCGTACGTCACGCAATTCATCAAATACGCCTAAACGTAAAGACTTCGTAGTAAGTTTTATTGCTAGTGCAATCGTTGGCTCTGCTTTAGGTCTTTTTTATAAAAATAAAGTATATAAAAAAACAGATGAATTAAGAGATAAAGAACAAGATTTAAGAAATAAAGTACTTAATTATAAAGAACAGGCAGAAAACACCGTTAATTCAGTAAGAGATAGAGTAGAGAACTTTAGAAATCGTTCTAAAGATGGTTTAACTTCTAATGAATTACAAGCACAAAAAGTAGCAATCCAAAGAGAAGTTAGTGACAATAATCTATCAGATCAATCACCTGAGGCTCAAGAAATTCAAGAAGCTAAATTAGAAGCTACTAAAGACGACTTTGAACAACAAAATAAACCATCAGCTACAGAATTAACAGCTCAACAAAATGCGATTCAACAAGAATCAAAATTAGCTGACCAGTCACCAGAAGCACAAGA
>VNIW01000097.1_pt1 | contig 50549 bp, 52 predicted proteins | sample 7248591 | NCBI WGS metagenome assembly VNIW01 (sample SAMN12251776, study PRJNA551026) | human skin metagenome | isolation source: skin samples from patients infected with Netherton Syndrome | host: Homo sapiens | place: France:Paris | reverse complement strand
TACATATAAATGTTTTTCATTTTCTGATTTTTGTAAATCTGTGGACGCTTTAAAAATTTCTTTAAATAACTGTTTAATTACATTATCATTAAAAGGACCTTGATTTCGATCTAATAAATCGTTTATCATCTCTTTTTCACGTTGTGGATCATAAACTCTCGTACCCTGTTTTAATTTTTCTTCACCAATTTTTTGCGCCAATTCCCCACGTTTGGACAACAAATCTAATATTTGATTATTAATCGATACAATCTCTTCTCTGTATGATTCTAATTTATTACCCATAAATACTCACCTCAAAATTCTGTTTTAACAATTAGTGTCACTTTAAAGCGATAAAATTATTAATATTAAACTCTATTTTAACAATTCTTTTTTTATTCTTCAACCTCATACGATCTATATTTTTAGAATTTTCTGATATTAATAACATAAAGTAAAAAGGTATCTCCATTATAACTTAATTATAGATGAAGATACCTTTAAATATTTAATCATTGAAAGTACGTTTATCAATTTTACTTTTAGCTTTTTCTACACGTTGTGCTTGTTTAGGTGTTGATTTACGTTCATTTTTAGTTGAATTATCCTGCTGAATCGACTTTTCTTCATGCGTAATTACGCCATTATCAAAATGTGCTGACTGATGCGTTTGTTGGTCTTTAATTTGTGCTTCTGGTTGATTTATTGAAGGCTTTGTAACTAAATTTGGAACACGTTCAACTTTCACAAATTTTAATTCTGGTTCAGTTAATAGCGCTTTTGTTTTAGCCGTAACAGAGCTATCTTGTTCCATTTTTTGAGCTTTGCCTTTTGCTGCTTGTGCTAAACGCTGTGCTTGATTATTTGCCATCATCTTTTTTGTTTTATTAGAAGGCGCTTTTAATGTATCGTTTGTTTCGTGTTTTATTGCTTGTTGCTGTGCTGCTATTTCTGTAGCACTTGCTTCTTTTTTATTCTCTTCTTGTGCTTCTGCTTTAGCTTGCTGAATCTCTTGTGCTTCTGGTGAATCATCTTTTAATGTATCATTTGTTTCGTGTTTTATTGCTTGTTGTTGTGCTGCTATTTCTGTGGCACTCGCTTCTTTTTTATTCTCTTCTTGTGCTTCTGCTTTAGCTTGTTGAATCTCTTGTGCTTCTGGTGAATCATCTTTTAATGTATCATTTACTTCTTCTTTAATAGCTTGTTGTTGTGCTGCTATTTCATCTGGTGAAATACTATCTTGTTGTTTAAAGTCTTCTATCTTGCTTTTTATAGCGTTAAAATTCGTTTCAGCTTGTTCTTTTATATTAAGATATTTCTGTTCTAATTCTTGTTCTTTCTTTTTAAGTTCATCTATTTTTTCAAAACCTTTATTTTTATATAATAGACCAATCGTTGAACCAATAATTGCGCCAGTAATAAAACTTACTACAAAGTCTTTTCGTTTTGGAACTTCATTAGAATAGGGCGTTAAATTTTGATGTTGGTAACTATCATGAGATAAAATATCATCTGAATGTGTATGTTCAAGTGGTTGTTGATTAAATTTTTGACTCATTGTAACTCCTCCTATAACAAATGCACTTAAACAGGTACAAACCTCATTTAAGTGCATGAAATTACATCTTATTAAAAAGTTTTCTCTACAAAAGTTAAGCAGCTTTATTTAATGGATTTTAGTGTCATCAGCTACAGAACTTGTTTTGTAGTTTGAACTTTCTCTACGATAGTGTCTGTTTTGCCATTTATCTGCAATTTCCATTGCAACATTGGACCATTGCACTACTTGAGAAATTTTATCTTCATTTTGAGAGATATTGTGAGTAATTGAATTTGTTACTTTATCAATTGAGCCATTTAAATTTTGAACAGAATCGCCAATACCTTTAACAGCATCAACAACAGAATTTAAACGTTCAACTTTACCTTGGATATCCTCTGTTAAACGATTTACTTTGTGAAGTAAATCTGTAGATTCACGTGTAATACCTTGAACTTGGCCTTCAACACCATCAAGAGTTTTTGCTACGTGATCTAAATTTTTCTTAACTGACATTAACACAACAACTACACCTATACATAAAATTAAGAATGCAATTGCAGCGATAATTCCAGCAATTGGTAAAATCCAATCCATTAAAAACGCCTCCTAAATACCTATTAAAAATGTCATTAGTATTAAATACCCATGAGAATAATGTATAAACATATTAAAAATTATTTGTTATACCTAATTTGTGTTCGTATGCACGTTGTATTTTTTGTATATCACCAGCGCCCATAAATAAAATCACAGCATTATCAAATTGTTCTAATATGTCAATATTATTTTCGTCTATTAATGCAGATCCGTCAACACGTTTGATTAAATCTTGAATCGTTAAGTCTCCTGTGTTTTCTCGAATAGAACCAAAGATTTCACATAAAAAGACATGATCAGCCTTGCTTAAACTATCAGCAAACTCATTTAAAAATGCTTGTGTTCTAGAAAACGTATGCGGTTGAAAGACTGCAATGACTTCTTTATTTGGATATTTCTTTCTTGCTGTTTCTATTGTAGCACTAATCTCTCGCGGATGGTGTGCGTAATCATCAACTAATACTTGTTGATCATATTTAGTTTCATTAAACCGACGTTTGACACCACCAAATGTTTCAAGTGCTTCTTTAATATTTGCAACATCCATATCTTCTAAATAGCTAATTGTTATTACTGCAAGCGCATTTTGAATATTATGATTGCCATATTGTGGTGTTAAGAAGTGATCGTAATATTTGCCATTGATGTATACATCAAATTCAGTACCTTTATCAGTAATTTGAATATCATTGGCATATACGTCATCTTTATCACTTAAACCATAATAATATATTGGGATATCCACGTTAAGTTTACGTAAATGTTCATCGTCCCCCCAAGCTATAATTGCTTTTTTTACATTATTAGCCATCTCTTGAAATGCATCAAAAACATCTTCTACATCTTTAAAATAATCAGGATGATCAAAATCGATATTTGTCATAATAGCATAGTCAGGACGATAGCTTAAAAAATGTCGACGATACTCACATGCCTCAAAAGCAAAGTAGTCGCTTTGAGGTATTCCCAAACCTGTGCCATCTCCAATTAAAAATGATGTCTTTTTATCACCATTCATGACATGTGATAACAATCCAGTTGTTGATGTTTTCCCATGTGCGCCTGTAACAGCCACAGAGGTATATTGATCGATAATGTGACCAAGGAAATCATGATATTTAATAACGACTAGTTTTAAATCATGCGCTCTAACAACCTCTTCATGAGTGTCTGGAAAAGCGTTTCCCTGTATGACTACCATACCCTCTTTTATATTTTCTGCACTAAAAGGTAATGTTTTTATGCCTTTGTTTTTTAATGCTACTTCAGTAAATACATATTTTTCAATATCAGACCCTTGAACTTCATGTCCTAAGTCATGCATGATTTGCGCTAAAGAGCTCATGCCAGCGCCTTTTATACCAACAAAATGATAATGCGTCATATCACTTATACTCCTTTATTCATTTAATTATTTGTTATATCAGCTTCTGTTATCAATACATCTCTAGGTTTAGAACCATTTGCTCCTGTTATATAACCTAGTTGTTCTAATTGATCGATAATTCGTGCTGCACGATTATATCCAATTTGGAAATGTCGTTGAATTAATGACGTTGATATATGACCTTCTTTTATCATAAATTCACATACATCCTCAAATAATTCGTCTTGAGCTTGTGATTGATTTTTCTTTAATAGTTCCTTTTCCTCAAATAAATAATCTGGTTCGCGTTGATGCTTAATAAAATCTACAACACCATCAATTTCATCGTCAGATACAAATGTACCTTGGACTCGAATTGGCTTGTTCATTCCACTGCCGAGATATAGCATGTCACCATATCCGAGTAAACGTTCTGCACCACCACTATCTATGATTGTTCGTGAATCAACGCTTGATGAAACCATAAAGGCAATACGCGTAGGTATGTTAGCTTTAATCAAACCAGTAATAACATTAACTGATGGTCTTTGTGTAGCAACTAGCATATGAATACCACATGCTCTCGCTTTTTGAGCAATTCTAGCAATAGACTGCTCTACTTCTTGTGGCGCTATCATCATTAAATCAGCAAGTTCATCTATAACTATGACAATTTTAGGAATACGTTGTTCATAAGATGCTTTTTTATTAAATGCAGTAATATTTCGAACGTGATATTGCGCAAATAATTTATAGCGTCGTTCCATTTCTTCAACAGCCCATTTCAGACTTTGTGTAGCGGCCTTAACATCTGTAATTACTGGTGAAACTAAATGAGGTAAATCATTGTACGGTGCTAATTCTACCATTTTAGGGTCAATTAATAGTAACCGCAATTCTTCTGGATGGTTTTTATACAATAAAGACATTAATATGCTATTAATGCATACGGATTTACCTGAACCTGTTGCACCTGCAATTAAAGCATGTGGTGTTTTAGCGATATCCATAAGCAACGGTTCATTATTAATTCGATTACCCATTGCTACAGTTAATTTTGATTCAGAATGCTTAAAATGCTCAGTCTCTAATATTGATTTTAAGTTTACTTTCGTGGGGTTTTGATTTGGAACTTCAATACCAACTAGACTTGTACCAGGAATTGGCGCTTCGATACGTATATCTTTGGCTGCAAGTGCCATTTTGATATCATCTTGCAATGCAGTAATTCTTGATACCTTAACACCCTTTTCAACAGCCAATTCAAAGCGTGTTACACTTGGTCCAACTGTAACATTCTTCACTTCTGCTGGCACATTGAAATAATAGAATGCATCATTAAGCTCTTGCTTTTTGCTATCAATCCATGTTTCATCAATTTCTTGTGGTTGAGCATCATTTAAAATATCTAAATCCGGTAACTTAATGTTCGGGCCTCTCCGTATCATTGTCTGTTCAGATTTTGCAGTTATATTATTGTTATCATTCTTAGATTGTTTTATTTCACCATCAGGTTGTGTCGCATTTACATTTGCCTGTATATTAGTGGAATCGTCTTCTAAATCTTCATTTTGTGGATATATATCTTGACTTAGTTCATCAGTGTTTCTTTCTATTACGTTATGATTACTTTCATGATTTTTAGCGACATTGTTTTTGTCTAATGTTTGTGATGTCTGTGGAGTTAACTCTGGCACATTAACTTGTTTTTCTTGTCTTTTGGCTTGTTGATCCATCATTCTTTTTCTATCAGATGGTGTCATAACGACGTTAAATGGTTTAGACCCTAGCTTAATATTGTTCTTATTTTGTGCTTTTACAGCATATGTTGTGTCATGATTATGCTCTTTATTCGTTGCTGATTTTTTCTGTTGCAACTTAGTTGTGCTGTGTTGTGCACTTTGTTTTGAGTCGATGTCGTTATGTGACTCATGATTTCGATATGCATGACCTTGTTTAATTGTAGAACTTTCTCTATTATCACTGTTTGAACGCGTATTATTGTCATCAGCAGTTTTAGTCGAAATGTCAGCCTGCTCAATTTCATGATATTCTGCATCTGTAATGTCATTGTCTATCAAATGATCATCTTGCTGTTTATCACTGTGTTGTTCTCTGTCTAACATATTTTTATGCTGTTCAGCTTCTAATGTTTCTTGGTCATCCAATTGCTGAATGTTATTTGAGCTTTTATCAGCAGAAACATCAGTAATGTCTGACACATTAACTTGATCATCTGTTAATTCTTGAATTTGTTGAATATCATCTAAAGCTATTTCCTCATAGTGATAATCTCTTTTTTCATCGTTGTTATCATTATGAGTATCTTCGGAAGTATGCTCAGCTTGCCGATTATTATCTTTTAACGATGTATCGTCATTAAGCGAACTTTCACCCGTATAACGTTCAGCTTGTTTGGCATACATTGCATCTATGGCTTTTTGTATGTCATCATCTTGATGTTGTTTCTGCTGACGTTTATCTTGCAATGCCTTTTTAAATCGACGTTTTTGTAACACTTTGCGTTCTCTTTCTTTACGTATTTCTTCAACAATCTGAGAAGCATAAATGTTTTCGATATTTATAGTATTATTTCGTGCGGGTTGGCGTTTTTTTATAATATCATCGCGATGCGTTGTCTCATCATTGTGTTGACTTTGTTGATTCGTATTTTCAGCCTGAGTTGACTGCACTGGTTGCTGTGTATCTCTTTTAACTTCAGTTTGTTGTTTATCGTTATTTCGGCTTTCATCATCACGCTTATCATGCTCAACATCAGGAATGATACCATTTTCAATTGGACGTCTTTTTTTTGTTCCAAAAATAGCTGAGGGAACTTCACTAGCTTTAAAACTATGTGCTTGATATGTAGGTTTCGCTTCATTTGCAGACGATTTGATCCGCTCAGATTGCAATTTAAAGCGTGGTTTAGTGCTTGAATAATGCGAATGCGGTGATGTTTGTTGTGTTGCATATGCTGATGCTTGTTTCTTTAATCTGGATTGACTATCTGCATGTGATTGTTCTTTGTGTCTGTCATCATGTGAAGATGTTGCGCGTTGCCCACTTCCTGTATAATTTCTATGTCTACGGCGGTGTGTATGTGCTTGACCAGTTGTGAAGTCAGATTGATATGTTTGTCGACGGCGATTATTGTTACGCTCATTAACGTTATCGGTTGATGAAATATCATCTTGAACTTCATTATCTGAAATATTCATAGGAAATCGAAATTTTCCTTTTGGTCTTTCGTAGATATCATTATTTTCAGGAAGTAATGAGTCTTCGCTATTTAATTGATGCTTTGAATGTTGACGACGCGTTTTACGAAAAAAGACATCACTATCTGAATGATTATTTTCGCCAAATAATTTATCGAACCAGCTCATATACTCACTACCTTCCTACTTTTATTCAAAAAATGCTTGTCCAATTTGGTAATTATCAGATAATACCAAGATGCCTTTCTCTTGTGGCGCATTCGGCAAGTTAAGTTCTTTCATTGAACATACCATACCGCTTGAATCAACACCTCGTAGTTGCGCATCTTTAATAACCATACCACTAGGCATAACAGCGCCAACTTTAGCAACAACAACTTTTTGACCAGCTTCTACGTTAGGTGCACCACAAACAATTTGCAATACTTCTGTTGCAACGTCAACAGATAAAATACTTAGCTTGTCTGCATTAGGATGCTTTTCTTTTGTTTTCACATAACCCACAACAAATTTTGGAGATAAATCAGCATCTAATTGATATGAATAACCAGCTTCTGAAATGACTTGTTGCAATTTGTTAAGTATTTCCTCTGTTAATTTAATATTACCCACGTCTTGAATATGAAAATAATGAGAAAAATTGAAAATATTAAAACCAACAACAGCGTTATCTTGTGTTAATTGAACAACATTTTCTTTGATTTCATAAGCAACGTCACCTTCAACAGGATTTATTTGTAGAAATGCCACATCTCCAACGCCTTTGGGATTGTAAAATAAATTCATCATTTAAAACTCCTCTATATCGCTTCTAGTATTCTTTATGATTAAACTTTTTTCTATTTGCTTCTAATCTCTGTATAACATTAGGACCTCTTTTTTGTTTGTTATTTTTACCTAAAATAAAAATCGGTTCTAAGTGACCTTTACTATATCCAAATGATAAGGAGGTAATAGGTACTAATCCTTTAGTGAAAAATTCCATCGTTAAATGAGCCATCACATCATAGCCAGTTTTATTTCTTATATCAGCAACGATAAGCACATCTTGATGTGGTACAGCTACAAGCATTTCACCTTCACACTGTTGTTCAAATTCATTAAGTAATTTTGTATTTAATATACGGCTAGCATCATAACCATCGTTTGAATTAATAAAATAAAATATATTACCTTTCACTTCGTCAGTGGAATAAGAACATTCAAGCTTACGCAAATTAAATAAAGACATTTCTTTTACTTGTTGTGTCGTTATATTCATTTGTTTTAGCATACTTTCATCAATTAAACGATAAGATTTGCCTAAGTCAACAGCGTAATAAACGTTTGTTTCAGCTGTATGTTTATCAATTACAAATGCACTTCCATCCTTAGTCTTTTTCTCAAAACTTGTGGAACGAATAACTGGCATGATATTTATATCAGAAATTTGGTCTAATCCTTGGTCCTGCATTTGTGAAATCGCCTCTGTAACATAGTAGACAATTTCATCAATAATTTTATTTTGTTGCTCTTCATACTTAGCAACTATGGCATTTAATTTAATCGTAACGCCTTTATGATTATCATTTCTATAGATACGTAGAGTTTCTTCTTCACGATCAAACTTAAAATCAACGTCTAAATATTTTAATCGTTGCTTTAATTCGTCTCTCATCTTAAAGACGTTCATCTTTACACCTCAATTTCACACCATTTATTATTTTACAATAAATATAGCCTTAATTACAGAAAAATTAAGCGATGTTGACTGCTAAAATAATATTTTAACAATATTGTGCTAAAAATTCATCAATCTGGGCAATTGATTTGCGTTCTTTACCAATATATGAACCTAACATATCACCATCTTTAAACACTAAAAAACTTGGAATTCCCATAATATCGTATTTTACACATAAATCTATAAAACGATCTCTATCTACTGAGACAAATTGAAATTGTGGATACTTATGCTCTAAAATTGGCAAATCTGGTTCAATGATTTTACAATCTGGGCACCACCCCGCAGTAAACTCAAATACGACATTACTTTGCTTTAATTTATCAAATTGTTGTTCAGATTCAAGTTGGATCATAATTTAATTCTCCCTTAAATTTCATATTGTAATTCATTAATTTGATGACGATCTAAGTTAATCACAGCCTCCATTAAAAGCTGTCGTGCTGAAAAATAATCTCTAATATCAAACACAGCATCCGTACTATGAATATAGCGCGCACAAACACCTATGACCGCAGTAGGTATACCCTGATTCGCCTTATGTATTTCTCCCCCATCCGTACCACCAGGTGACATATAATATTGATAATTTATCTCTTTTTCATTCGCTAATTTCAATAGATAATCTCTAAAAATTGGTTTTAAGATCATTGTGCCGTCTTTAATTCGAATTAATGTCCCTTCACCTAATTCACCGGACAAACGTCCTTTGCCTTTTACATCATTAGCTGGTGAACAATCAACAACAAATGCAATATCTGGTCGAATCAATTCGGCAGATGCTCTTGCACCACGTAAACCTACTTCTTCTTGCACATTCGCACCAACATATAAATCCACATCTAATTCAACATCTTTTAATAATTCTAATATTTCAATAGCAAGGACACACCCATAGCGATTATCCCATGCTTTTCCACTAAATCGATATTCTGACAGACGTGATAATGTTGTTGCTGGCACTATAGAATCACCAATTTCAATACCGCGTTCACGGACTTCTTCAGCACTAGTTGCACCTATATCTAGTAGTAAATCATGTATTTTAGGTGCAGCTTCATTTCCAGTGCGGAAATGTTTAGGAATATTAGCTACAACCCCTAATATTTGATCACCTTGACGTGTTTTGATAGTTAGTCTTTGCCCTTGCCAAATATCATTAGCAACACCTCCAAGATTTGTAAAGTGCAGCAAACCATTATCTGTTATTTCAGTAATCATAAATCCTATTTCATCCATGTGTGCAGCAATCATTACTTTTTTAGCATTGGCTGTACTAGACTTTTTCACTCCAAAAAATCCGCCTAATTTATTCTCTACAAAATGACTAATATAAGGTGTCATTTCAGCTTTCATATAGGCTTTAACATCATTTTCGAATCCTGGTGCACCATGCAACTCAGTTAGCGTTTTTATGCGTTGCAATGTACGATTTTGTTCAATCTCCACAAGAATCACGCTCCTTGATAGTTATTATATCATGTTAAATATGGTAAACTAAATTTATGAACTATTGATTTTGAGGTGCATTTTAACATGAAAGACATAAATAAAAAAATTTTAATTTCGCTAATTGTCCTTTTCACACTAATGTTAGTTACCCTACCTGTTCTTTTCTTAATATTAACACGTCAAAAACTCAAGCATCCTAATCAAGTGTTAAATGAGGTTAAGTCTTATTTTAGAAATGTTAAAGGTTCCTACATATTAGAAACACCATTAGTTGACGACGCAAGTTACCCTGGGCGCTTTATATATCAAGGTGGTATCACCCAAGTTAAACATAATGAATTTACACAATATGAATTCTATGTCGATGCCAAAAATGGTGAAGTGTTAAACATCGTTGAACTTTAATCTACATCAAAAGTGGAAATACGCTAACTTTATAGTTATGTCGTATTTCCACTTTTGTCATCGTTCTATTCTATCAATTATTGTTTGTGGATTTGATTGAAATTTGCAAGCAAAATATTGATGGTCATGATAATATAAAAACCAATAGTTATGATAAATAAAATAAGGAATGAGTCTTTCTTTCGCTCTAATTGATTCCATAGGATAATCATCATATGCGGACACCCACAGTGGATTTAAATGAGCATGAGTTGGAAAAATATCTGACATATGCACTGCGCTTTCACCATTGCTCTTTATTGTTACAATAGATAGGCCATTGCTATGACCTCCAACATGATGCATTTCAATACCTGGGAGCACTTCAATAGTATCTTCAAATAAAATAACATTCTGATCGTAGTCCCCCTGATTCTTCTTCCAATATGTCGCTTTACTTCGCAAGTTAGGACTAAGAAATTCATGCCACTCATCTTGCTGTATAATATGCATAGCATTTTTAAATATGGCATTGCCATCACAATCTGATAATCCAGCTGCATGATCAAAATGCATGTGGGTCATTAATACATAATCAATTTCATCCGTAGTTAAATGAAACTGCGATAAAGCCTTTTCAATATTGCTTTCATAATCAACGCCATAATTTTTAATTTGTTTTTTTGTTAACTTGGCATTGCCTAATCCTGCATCGATAATGATATTTTTTCTCCAGTCTGAATAAGTATAGGATATGTAACAAGTGGAACTTGGTTATTATTATTAACACTATACTTTTTAGACCATAACGGTTTAGGTACTACACCAAATATAGCTCCACCATCCATTTTAGTTATACCGCCATTTAGCTGATTAATCATAAATTCGCCTAATTTCATATATTTATCTCCTTTAATATGAAAAGCTGATTTATTTTTGTATACCCTATTTAGGTAACTTTATGTTCATGAAAGAAACTTGCTATACAAGGTCGACTTACTGTGCTTGGTGAAATGCTTTTCGCATTTCTCTTTGTTGGGGCCCCACCCCCAACTTGCTTTGTCTGTTGGCTTTCTTTTTGAAAGCCTATTTGTTGGGGCCCCTGTCTTCACTTGTCTTGTACTCCAAAGTGTCTTGCTAAAATACGTCTCATTGATATGTAATTTTACATCAACATATTTAAAAAAGGCAGTTTCTATATTATTTCAATAGAAATTGCCTTTTTTATTTGTCCAACAACTTTATGTCACAGACTCATCATCATTTAATTTATAAATCTTGATGGAATTTAGCTTCCATGCGATATATACGAGATCCTTTATCTGCAAATTTCTGTTCATATTCTGTAAGAACATTATCTTCATTATCTTCTTCATGCAAATTCAAATTTATTTTAGTAAAGTACATGCCAAACGTTGACATGCTTTCTAAACTATATGCAAATAATCCACGATTATCTGTCTTAAAATGAATTTCTCCATCTTTAACTAAAATTTGTCTATATAGTGCTAGAAATGTTTTATATGTTAGTCGCCTCTTTGCATGACGATTTTTAGGCCATGGATCTGAAAAGTTTAAATATATACGAGATACTTCATGAGATTTAAAATAATCGGTTAATTCTATGGCATCGTTACATATCATTTTGACATTTGTTAGTCCTAAATCTTTCACTTTATCTAGTACTTTGTACATCACACTTTTTTCTCGTTCCATAGAAACGAAATTAATTTCAGGATGTTGTGAAGCTATGGTAGTTATAAATTTCCCCATGCCAGAACCAATTTCGATATAGATGGGTTGTTTTTTGTCAAACCATTCTGATATATGTCCCGCATGTCTACCATCCATATCAACTAAATCTGGATGCTCTTTTAAATAATCTTCTGCCCATGGTTTATATCGAACTCTCATGCTTATCCTCCTTATATAAAAAATTGAGACTGTAAGTAGCTACATTTCTGCAACTACTTATCAGCCTATTAAATAAATAAATTACTATTCATAACTTCATTAAGAAACTTCAACCAAGTATTCATATCTTTAAAACGCTTCTGTTCTTCATACCATTGCACCATGCCGATGGATTGTATGACCGTATACCATTTCATGCGTTTATTTAAATCAAGACTTTCTTGTTCACCATAAATTTTGAACCATTGAGACCATTTTCTTTCGGGAACGTAGTTGTAAAGCAACATACCAATATCAATCGCAGGATCTGCAATCATTGCACCTTCCCAATCCACTAGAAAAAGTTCATCCCTATCTGATAATAACCAATTATTATGGTTAACATCTCCATGTACGACTGTAAAAAAGCGAGCATCTAAATTTGGAATATGTTCTTCTAAATAAATAAGCGCTTTTCTCACAATATGATGGCTTAATACTTCCCTGGATAAAGAGGCGTTAATTTTGTTCAACATGATTGCTGGTGTAATTGGTTCCATTTCCATGCGTTTCAACATCGTTAGCAAGGGTTTTGAGCTATGTATTTTTTTCATTAGCTGAGCTACTCTCGTCTGTGCCATTTCAATAGGCTCTAACTCTCTGCCGTTTTTCCAATGCTGAGCTGTAACGACTTCTCCTGTCTCAATACGTTTTGTCCAAACAAGTTTTGGGACAATTCCTTCAGCTGATAAAGCTGCGATAAATGGATTTGAATTTCGTTTTAAGAAAAGCTTTTGTCCGTCTTGTTCTGCCATATAAGCTTCGCCTGAAGCACCACCTGCAGAATCAAGTGTCCACCCTAATTGATAAAACTGCTCCAACACGTTCACCTCACTTCCAATTAGAAAATGGCTCTAGAAAGAAGTTTCAAGAGCCATATATTCTAATTTATACCAGTCGTATACTTCTAAAATACGCTGGTCATAATATAATCACTAGTAGTGTGTTTTATTATATTTTTTAAAATATTGTCCCGATATTTTAATTAAATTTACCATTTAGTTTTGTTATCACTCAAAGTAAATTTTATAATTTTTAGCCTCATTTTTCAACTGAAAATGAGAAAATAAAAGTCACATTTTACTAGTCATTTATACGTCCAAAAGTTAACTTTTGCTTAGGTCTTATTATAACACATTCATCTTAAATAAGTAGTTGTAATTTCATCTTTTCACAATTTATTAAATACTTTTTTCTTGAATGTATTTGTCGAAACCTTCTTGTAACTGACGTGTTATAGGTCCTACTTTACCATCATTAACCGCTTCACCATCTAATTTAATAATTGGCATAACTTCTGCTGATGTACTAGAAATAATCACTTCATCTGCATGTTTTAAGAAATCAACATCAAATGTTTCTTCAATAAATTGAATATTATAATCATCTGCAATCCATTTAATCACTCTGCGGGTAATACCATTTAAAATGTAATTATTAACCGGATGTGTATATATTTTGCCATCTTTAATCGCATACACATTACTTGATGCACCTTCTGTAACAGTGTCTCCGCGATGCTGAATCGCCTCTGTAGCATTATATTTAACCGCATATTCTTTTGCCAATACGTTACCTAGTAAGTTTAGACTTTTAATGTCACATCTTAACCAACGTATATCTTCAACTGTGACTGCGCTAACGCCATTCTGTAATTCTTCATATGGGCGATCGTAACTTTTAGCAAATGCTGTAATAACCGGCTTAACTTCTGGTGTTGGAAATGAATGATTACGTGGTGACACACCACGTGTTGCTTGAATATAAATGCCACCAGTTTCTATTTGATTTTCTTTTAGTAACTGGCGTGTTATGTCAATAAGTTCTTCTTTAGTTTTGCCTAAATCTAAACCTATTTCATCTGCACTGCGTAAAAATCTATCAAAATGTTCTTCGACTGTAAATAATTTACCTTTATATGCTCTTATATATTCATAAATACCGTCACCAAAAACATAACCACGATCTTCATAAGATACTTTAGCCTCAGATTGATCTACAAATTTTCCATTTAAATATACCTTCATATTTATCCCTCCACACACAATGAATATATCGCTTCTAAGTAAATGCTTGTTGCGTCAAATAGTTGTTTTTTCGTAATATATTCATTCTTTTGATGCATTAAATCTTCAGAATCACTGAACATTGCCCCAAATGCAACACCTTTATCTAAATTGCGCGCGTATGTACCGCCACCAATTGTATAAGGTTCTGATAAATCGCCAGTTTGATTGCGGTAGGCAGTTACAAGCTTTTGAACAAACGGATCATTTTTATCTACAAAATGTGGTTGCTGTACCTTTCCTAAATCTACGTCAAATCCAAGTGATTTAATTTCATCTTCAAAGCGGTGAATTGCTTCTTCAAATTCAAATCCTAATGGATAACGTAGATTAACACCAAAACGCCCTGCATGTTCATTATCATATTCAATAATTCCTACATTGGTTGTTACATCACCCATAATATCAGTGTGGAATTTCATTCCCATTTTTTCACCAAAATGAGATTCAAATAAATAACGATTACTAAAGTCTACAAAATCTTTTGCTGTTTTGTTTAAGTTCAATGAGCCTAAAAAATGTAATAAATGTAAACCAGCATTCACGCCTAATGATGGATCCATACCATGAACTGCTTTACCATTAACAGTTAATTGTAAAACGCCACTATCAACTGTGCTATCACCCGTTAGTTTATGTCCTTGTAGATAATGTTCAAAGTGTTGAATTACATCTGTCATATTTTCTTTAACAAATACCTTTGCTTCTGCAAAATCAGGTACCATATTATAACGTTGGCCTGATTTAAATGATAACAATTCATAATCAGGTTCATCTTGATCATCTGATTTCAATTGCTGTACTAAATCAAACGTTGTGATACCCTTTTCACCATGGATAGCAGGAAATTCAGCATCAGGTGCAAAACCAAGTGTTGGCATTTCTTCTGTTTGGAAATATCTTTCAGTACACTTCCAATCAGACTCTTCATCTGTACCAATAATCATATGAATACGTTTTTTCCAATCAACATTCATATCATTTAAAATCTTAATAGCATAATAAGCTGCAATCGTAGGTCCTTTATCATCGAGTGTTCCTCTTGCTATAATGGCATCATCAGTCACAACAGGTTTAAATGGATCTGAATTCCAGCCATCTCCAGCAGGTACAACATCAACGTGACATAATATCCCCAATACATCATCGCCTTTTCCTGCTTCAATTCTTCCAGCGATATGGTCAACATCATGCGTAGCAAAACCATCTCTTTTAGCAATTTCATACATGTAATCTAATGCTTTTCTAGGTCCTGGGCCAACTGGTGCGTCCTCAGATGCTAGACTATCATCACGAACACTTTCAATTGAAAGCAGGCCGTTTAAGTCATCTATTATTTTACTTTCATATTCTTGAACCTTTTCTTTCCACATTTAGATCAACTTCCTTTTTTAATTTATATTTTCTATTCTACATAATTTATGCTATAAATTACAGTCAGATCTAAGAAGAATTACAAAATGTTCAGACAATTAGAGATTTTGGCAGTTCATTATTTAATTTTTGGCTTATTAAATGAATCATTATTTCACTAATAAAACAGAAAAATACACATCCAGCAATGCCGAATGTGTATTTTTCTATTTTAATGATACACTTTTATTTGTTTCGATTATTTTTTAAATCTTCTTCTGTCACTACACGTAAATTATTTGATGCTGATCCACCTTCATCATCAAATTTCACTTCTTCAAGTTCCTTTTGATTATCTTTTTTAGAAGTTAATTTAGATTTTTGTTCTTGAATAAAGCCTTTTGGATCATTTTTTATTTTATTCATGTATGCTTGTGGATTGTTCTTTACATCTTGAATTTTGTTTGTTGCTCTAGATCCAAGGTCATTTGCGATTTCTTTTGCATTTTCCTTGTAGCTTTCTGGATCTTCTTTGTATTTATTGTATTCTACCTTTAATTTGTCACGGTTTTCTTTTCTAGACAATATCACAGCTGCTGCCGCTGTTCCTAAACCTAGTATTACTCTGAAAAAACCTGCTTTTTTAGCCATGTAAAACACCTTCTCTTTCGAATATTATTTTAATTGCTCGATATCGGTTTGCGTTAATACACGATATTGACCCTCGTCCAACTCTTCATCTAAACGTAGGTTAGCAATTTGTATGCGTTTCAATTCTAATACCTCATTTTCAATGCTATGAAACATTCTTTTTATTTGATGATATCTTCCTTCATATATAGTAACCTTTGAGTGGTAGTCATCAATTATGGTTAGTTCAGCTGGTTTTGTCAAACCATCAGACAACATCACACCTTGTTTAAACATATACTGATTATCTTTAGTCACTGGATACTTAGAAGTTACTAAATATGTCTTAGCTACATGCTTGTTGGGGTTCATCAAATTGTGGCTAAATTGACCATCGTTAGTGATGAGTAATAAGCCCTCAGTATCTTTATCTAACCGGCCTACTGGAAATAGATCTAAATATTTATAGTCTTTTATTAAATCAATGACTGTTGCCTGTTTAGGGTCTTCGGTGGCTGAAATATAGCCTTTAGGTTTATTCAACATCAAATATACCGTTTCAACATAATCTATTTGATGACCATGAATTTGAACAACATCATGATGTGGATCGATTTGAGTTTTAGCAGATTTTTCTACTTTTCCATTAACCGTCACATTCCCCTTTTTTAAGGATTGCTTTACTTCTGTACGCGTACCTTGACCCATATGTGCTAAAAATTTATCTAGTCTCATCATCTTAAAAACCCGATTCTATTACGTACTTTTTGAGCTACATCACCTAAAAATTCATCAGCTAATTTTGTTTTAATTGTTGCAAAGCCGTAAATCATTGCGCCTATTAAAACACAGACTAAGAGAATGATCAGTGCATAGAGTTTACGCTCAACAGGTAAGAATTGTGTCAATAATAAATATGTTAACTCAACGCCAATCATCATGATAAAGCCATAAATAAATATTTTAGCAAAGTGAATAAACGTTTCGGTAAATTCAAATTTTGCATAAACCTTTAAAATAACAAAGTTTGCAATATTAGCAGCTAGTAATGCTATTGCGGTACTCAATACTGCGCCAACTGTATGGAATGCCATAATTAAAGGAATATTGAGTAATAATTTTAAAATAACTGAGCCTAAAATAACAAACACAGTTAATTTCTGTTTATCGATGCCTTGCAACATTGATGCTGTTACACTTAATAATGAAATTAATATTGCTACAGGTGCATACCAGAATAAAATAAATTGACCATCGGGATTATATTGGTAGAACACTGTATAAAGCGGTGATGCTAATGCCATAATTCCTAAACTTGCTGGAACAGTAATAAACATTAATACACCTAATGACGTTCTTATTTGACGATGCATTTCAATTAAACGTCCTTCAGCATAAGTTTTCGTAATATATGGAATTAAACTCACTGCAAACCCAGCAGCTAATGATGTTGGAATCATTACAATTTTATTGGTTGTGAAATTCAAAATAGAGAAAAAGTATCCTTGTTTTTCAAAAAAACCTACTAAATCAAGCGCATTATTATGCGTAAACATATCAACTAAATTATATAAAGAAAAGTTAAGACTTACTATAACAAATGGAATACTGTATGAAATAATCTCTTTATACATTTGAGTATAAGTCACATTCATTCCTGTTTGGTCAGAAGCCACCATTTTATCAATATGTGGTTTCCTTTTACGCCAGTAATACCACAATGTTAATATACCTGCGATTGCACCAACTGCTGCAGCAATAGTCGCTATACCATTGGCTATTAAAATTGCACCATGAAATACATGAAGTACTAAATAACTTCCAACTAATATAAAGATAATACGAGCAACTTGTTCATTTACTTCAGACACTGCTGTAGGCCCCATAGATTGATATCCCTGGAATACACCTCTCCACGTAGCTAATAAAGGAATAAAGATAACAACAACACTAATCACTCTAATGATCCAAGTAATATCAGCTACAGACCACTCACTAGCGCTTACTTCTTTACCAAGCGTTAATGTAGCTATTTCAGGAGCAAGTGCAAATAGTAATAAAAATCCAATGATTCCGGTTATAAACATAACGACAAAACTAGATTTGTAAAGCTTTTGTCCAATTTTATATGCACCTAAAGCATTGTATTTGGCTACATATTTTGATGCAGCTAATGGTACACCAGCTGTAGCAACAGCAATGGCAATATTATATGGTGTATATGCATAGTTAAATGGAATCAAATTTGTTTCAGCATCGCCACCACCAGCGCCCATAATTGCATAAAAAGGAATTACAAATAACACACCAAGTATCTTTGTAATTAAAATACTGATTGTTATTAGAAAGGTACCACGTACCATTTCTTTATTCTCACTCATAATTATCTTCCTACCTTTAGTTTAAACTCTTCTTAAAAAGCTTAAATAATAATCAAGACTTACATTATTATAAAATATATCATAAATCGCACAACGTTTCCCAACAACTTTGTAAAATTTTGCGCAGATTTTATTTAATTATAGTAACTATAGATGCTCTTGTATTAGTTACACATTTATGCAAATCTTAAAATAATTAATTTTAAAATATGTTATTAACCAATCTTTGATTATATGAATAACGCATCAAAAAATAAATTTTATGGAGTCAGGAACATCATTATGTTTTGGACTATAAACTAAATATTGGCAGTAGTTGACTGGATTGAAAATACGCTTATACTAAACTTTTTTCAATCCTAGTCAACCTTGCCGGGGCGGTACTACGAATTCATGATAAATTCTGTCCCGCTCTCAATTTTTTCAGCTTGTTTGAATGTGAATTGACAACGTACACTTAATAATGTCATAAGCAATTGGGACATTGCAAATAATAATGTAGCCATATAGTGTAAGTGTCGTATACAATAGCAGTAGTAACTATTGGAGGATTCAACTATGTATCAAACAATTATAATAGGAGGCGGTCCAAGTGGCTTAATGGCTGCAGTTGCAGCAAGCCAATCAGGACAACGTGTATTATTAATAGAAAAGAAAAAAGGTTTAGGACGCAAGTTGAAGATTTCAGGTGGTGGACGCTGTAATGTCACAAATCGCTTACCTTATGAAGAAATAATTAAAAATATTCCAGGTAACGGAAAATTTTTATACAGTCCATTTTCAACATTTGATAATGAATCTATTATTCAATTCTTTGAATCCCGAGCTGTTAAACTAAAAGAAGAAGATCATGGCCGCATGTTTCCCGTCTCAAACAAAGCCCAAGATGTTGTAAATGCTTTAGTTCAAACGATTCATTCTCAGCATGTCGATATAATTGAAGAAACACCTGTAACTCGTATTGAAAAATCAACAAATGATAGTTTTATCGTACATACCCAATCTAAAAGTTATAATGGCAAAACATTAGTGATTGCAACTGGTGGGACTAGTGTGCCACAAACCGGTTCAACTGGAGATGGCTATCGTTTTGCACAAGCAATGGGACATACGATTACCGAATTATTCCCCACGGAAGTACCTATCACATCAAACGAGTCTTTTATTAAAGAACAACGCTTAAAAGGTCTAAGCCTTAAAGATGTTTGTTTATCAGTACATAAGAAAAACGGCAAAATACGTATTAGTCATAAAATGGACATGGTTTTCACCCACTTTGGGATAAGCGGCCCCGCTGCATTAAGATGTAGCCAATTTATTTACAAAGAACAGAAACAGCAAAAAACGCAACAAATAACAATGTCTTTAGATGTATTTCCAGATTTAAATAAAGACAAATTAAGTCAAAAAATTAATAAGCTTATTCAATCACAGCCAAATAAAATTATAAAAAATAGTTTACATGGTTTAATTGAAGAACGTTACTTAATATTTGCGTTAGAACATGCAAATATTAATGATGACATGACAGGACATCACTTTTCAAATCAGCAATTACAACAACTTGTTGAAATATTTAAAGGATTTAAATTTAAAGTTAACGGCACATTACCTATAGATAAAGCATTTGTAACTGGCGGCGGTGTTTCCTTAAAAGAAATTTGGCCTAAAACAATGATGTCTAAACTTGAACCAGGTTTATTTTTGTGTGGAGAAGTCTTAGATATTCACGGTTATACTGGTGGTTATAATATTACTAGCGCCCTTGTGACTGGACATGTCGCAGGCCTCAATGCCGGAAGTTATTTATATCATTAACTTTATAGCTAGCATTTTTTAAATCACGTTTAGACTTGGCTTTAAAAAATAAACACCCATTTAGCTACCGTTAATAAATGGGTGTTTATTAAATCTATTAAAATTCATTTACTTAAAAATTAAATACGTTTTATTTCTAATCCTTCATTGCCCCAAGCTTTCATACCGCCTTCTACATTGACTGCATGAATATCTTGTTTTTCTAAATATCGAGCTACTTTTTCACTTCGAACACCTGCAGCACAAATAATATAGTAAGTATCATTTGTATTAAAATAATCAATATTTGATTCAATTTTATCCATAGGAATCGTTTCTGCACCAGGTATGATACCCATAGATGTTTCCTCATCTGTACGAACATCAACAATATTAACTGGATTAGATTCTAATACTTTATTTTTCAAATCTTCAACAGTTATTGAATCCATTATTCAACACTCCTTTAGTTATTTTGCTACAATATTTACTAGTTTTTGAGGGACTGCTATTACTTTCTTAATTTCTTTACCATCTATAGCCATTTTAACATTTTCATTTTCTAATGCTAATTCTTGCATTTCTTCTTTGGACAGCTCTTTAGGTATGGTTAGTTTTGCACGCACTTTACCATTTACTTGAACGACAATTTCAACTTCACTATCAACCAACAGTGTTTCATTATAAGTTGGCCATGGCTGATAAGTAATCGTTTCATCATGTCCTAATTTTTGCCATAATTCTTCACCTATGTGTGGCGCAATAGGCGCAAGCATCTTCACAAAGCCTTCCGCATATGGTTGATAAATTTCATCTACTTTATAACATTCATTAATAAAGACCATCAACTGACTGATAGCAGTATTAAAATTCAATGTATCAAAGTCTTCTGTCACTTTTTTAACCGTTTGATTATATACTTTATCTAATGATTTATTATTTGATTCAACAAATTTTTGAGATAGGCTATCATCCTCATTGATAAATAAACGCCAAACTCGGTCTAAGAAACGTCTTGAGCCATCTAAACCATTCTCACTCCAGGCAATAGCAGCATCCAAAGGCCCCATAAACATTTCATAAAGTCGTAAAGTGTCAGCACCATGAGAATTTACAATATCATCTGGGTTAACAACATTACCTTTGGATTTACTCATTTTCTCATTGCCTTCACCTAAAATCATACCTTGGTTAAATAATTTTTGGAATGGCTCTTTTGTTGGAACTACGCCTAAATCATATAAGACTTTATGCCAGAATCGAGCATACAACAAATGAAGTACTGCGTGCTCAACGCCACCGATGTATAAATCAACTGGTAACCAATGCTTTAATTTTTCTGGATCTGCTAACATTTGCTCATTATGAGGATCAATATAACGTAAGTAATACCAACAGCTGCCAGCCCATTGTGGCATTGTGTTCGTTTCACGACGACCTCTCATTCCCGTTTCTTCATCTACAACGTTAACAAAATCATCTATATTAGCTAATGGTGATTCACCAGTTCCAGACGGTTTAATTTCATCAGTTTCTGGTAATAATAGTGGTAATTCTTCTTCTGGTACCGTCGTCATTGTTCCATCTTCCCAATGAATGATTGGTATTGGTTCACCCCAATAACGCTGTCTACTAAATAACCAGTCACGCAACTTATAGTTAACTTTTTTCTCACCGGCACCTTTTGCTTCTAATAACTCAATTGCTTTAGCAATAGCCTGTTCATTATTTAAACCATCTAAGTCACCAGAGTTAACGTGCTCTCCTGCACCAGTATAAGCCTCTTTTTGAACATCTCCACCAGCAATAACTTCTATAATCGGCAAATTAAATTTAACCGCAAATTCGTGGTCGCGTTCATCATGAGCAGGCACTGCCATAACAGCTCCAGTACCATAACTAGATAATACATAATCAGCAATCCAAATCGGTAATTTTTCACCAGATAAAGGATTAATCGCATATGCGCCAGTAAAAACACCAGATTTATCTTTTGCCAAATCCGTACGCTCAAGGTCAGATTTTTTAGATGCAGCTTCTTGATATTTCTTAACTTCTTCAAATTTTTCAGTTGTTGTAATTTTTTCCACAAGCGCATGCTCTGGACTTAATACTAAGAAAGTCGTACCAAAAATCGTATCTGGACGTGTAGTGAAGACGTCTATTGTGTCATTCTCTCCTTCAACTTTGAAAGAAACACGTGCCCCTTCTGAGCGACCAATCCAATTACGCTGCATATCTTTTATCGATTCAGGCCAATCTAAGTCATCCAAATCTTCTAGTAGTCGATCGGCATATTCTGTGATCTTGAGTACCCATTGTTTCATAGGTCTACGGTATACAGGATGGCCTCCTCGTTCAGAAACACCATCAACAACCTCTTCATTAGATAAAACCGTGCCAAGTGCTGGACACCAGTTTACCGCTACTTCATCAACATAAGCTAACCCCTTATTATAAAGTTGGATAAAAATCCATTGTGTCCATTTATAATATTCAGGATCTGTTGTATTAACTTCTCTATCCCAATCATAACTAAATCCTAATTCTTGAATTTGACGTTTAAAAGTTTGAATATTTTGTTTCGTAAATGCTCGTGGATCGTTTCCAGTATCAAGTGCATATTGTTCTGCAGGTAAGCCAAACGCATCCCAGCCCATTGGATGTAAGACGTTATAGCCTTGCATACGTTTATAGCGTGAAATAATATCCGTAGCAGTATATCCTTCTGGATGTCCTACGTGTAAACCAGCACCTGATGGATAAGGAAACATATCTAAGGCATAAAATTTCTTTTGTCCCAAGTTATCACTTGTCTTAAATGTTTGATTATCTAGCCAGAAACATTGCCATTTTTTTTCGATTATTTTGTGATTGTAATTCACTTTTTTTCCTCCTACTCAATAAAAAAACACCTCATACTATTATAAATAAAGTATAGGGACGACAATTATGCCGCGGTACCACCCTAGTTCACATATATGTGCACTTAATTAAATAGTAAGAGATGTATATTACATTAAATAACGGTAAGTTCACTTAATACTTAACGCTAGTTTACACCACCACTAGCTCTCTGTTGAAAAATATTTAAGTTACTACTCCAATACACTTTAATATTATTGGATAATGCAACTGATTGCAAGTGCAAGTTATTACATAACTGAACAATTAATATAGAAGCCTAGCTCAGTCAATTAACATGGTTATATTGTTTTATCCTTAGGCATATTTTTATCAAAAACAGCTAAAAAACACAATGCTATGCTTAATAACACAATCATGCCAATAAACATGGTACTCATATTAAAGGCATCGACTAAAATACCACCTATAAGTGGACCAAATGCTTTACCGACCGTAGAAGCTGAATTAACAAACCCCTGATACTGTCCTTGTTTACCATCAGGCGCTAAAAAATTCGCGATAGTTGGGACAGCAGGCCAAACGAACATTTCGCCAAATGTTAATATAATCATACCTATGAGAAAGACACTAAATTGTTCAGCAAAACTAGTCACTAAAAACGACACCATAAAAATAATAATACCTACAATCATTTGTTTTTTTATATTTCCTTTGAGTACACGAATTACCGGACTTATCAAAGGCTGTGCAACTAAAATCATAATACCATTCACTGTCCACAATATACTATATTGCGACATTGAGATATCGATGTCTTGTGTAAATGAAGCAATCGTACTTTCCCATTGTATATATGCAATCCAACAAATACTAAACATAATACATAAAAGGATTAATGCTTTAAATCTGCGTTTTTGGTCTTTATTTTCCAACTCAAGATTATCTGGCTTGTGCATCTTTACAGAATACTCGAGATTGAATTGTGTGACAGCTACAATCGCGAATAGCACATACATTAATAAATTTGCAATAAAAATATAGTTAAAACTAAGCTCAGCAACAAAGCCTCCTAAAGCAGCACCAAGTGCGACACCAATATTTTGAGCTAAGTAGATAGCATTAAACGTTTGCCGTCCACCATTGGGCCACACTGCTCCGGCCATAGCATAAATTGCTGGTACAATCATGCCACCACCAAAACCAAGCATAACTAACCATACTGCATACCAAGGCCAACCATGGAAAAAATTTAGCATCGTTGTACTAACTAAACACACAGCAGTTCCAGTTAAAATCGTACGATAACCACCTAATTTATCAAACAAACTACCACCTAATAAGTTACCAACAACCATACCAAATGAATTTATCATTAACACAATACCTGCAATAGTAAGGCTTTTATCGAGCTCTTCTTTCATATATATCGTATTTAAAGGCCATAAAAAACTAGAACCGGTAATATTGAGCGCCATGCCTATTACCAGCATCCATACTGATTTAGGTATATTCATACACTGAGTCCTTTCTCTCTCTTTTCTCAATCTACAATAGACACTATAACATTAAAATATGTTAAAATCTTTACTTAGAAACAATTAGAAAGGAAAATGTCTTATGGGTAAATATTTCCCTTATGCTTTTGAGAATAAACGCTATCATACTTGGAATTACCATTTAAAAAATAAATTTGGCCAAAAAATATTTAAAGTGGCATTAGATGGCGGCTTTGACTGCCCTAATCGTGACGGAACTGTTGCACATGGTGGTTGTACATTTTGTTCTGCAGCTGGTAGCGGCGATTTTGCTGGAAATCGAGCTGACCCTATTGAAGTTCAGTTTCAACAAATCAAAGCAAAAATGCATGAGAAATGGCATGAAGGAAAATACATTGCCTACTTTCAAGCGTTCACTAATACACACGCCCCTGTTGAAATACTAAAGGAAAAATATGAACCTGTATTACAAGAAGAAGGTGTTGTAGGATTATCCATTGCCACGCGTCCAGACTGTTTACCAGATGATGTAGTAGAATACCTTGCTGAGCTAAACAAACGCACATACTTATGGGTTGAATTAGGACTCCAAACGATACATCAGTCTACATCTGATTTAATAAATCGTGCACACGATATGCAAACATATTATGATGGGGTCGCTAAATTAAGAAAACATAATATTAATATCTGTACGCATATTATTAATGGTTTACCTGGCGAAGATTACGATATGATGATGGCCACAGCCCGTGAAGTTGCCAAAATGGATGTTCAAGGCATAAAAATACATCTACTTCATTTATTAAAAGGAACACCTATGGTAAAACAGTACGATAAGGGTTTACTAAAATTTATGAGTCAGCAAGAATATACTAACCTAGTATGTGATCAACTTGAAATCTTACCCCCAGAGATGATAATTCATCGTATTACAGGCGATGGACCCATTGATTTGATGGTAGGACCAATGTGGAGTGTTAACAAGTGGGAAGTTTTAAATAATATCGATGATGAGCTCGCTAGACGTAATTCTTATCAAGGGAAATTTCACAAAGAGCGGGTTCAAATATGAAATTAGAACGCATTCTTCCCTTTGCTAAATCTTTAATTACGTCTCATATCCAAAGTGATAGTATTGTGATTGATGCTACATGTGGTAATGGATTCGATACATTATTCTTAGCTCAACACGTTCCAAAAGGTCATGTATATGGTTTTGACATACAACAACAAGCAATTGATAACACTGCTAAGAAGATCAAATCATTTAAAAACGTATCATTAATACATGATAGTCATGAATATATCTCAGACCACTTAATATCTGCTCATAAAAATAAAATCACTGCAGCAATCTTTAATTTAGGCTACCTACCAAAAGGTGATAAATCAATTGTCACCCAGCCTGAATCAACTATACGCGCTATTGACGCCATATTTGAACAGTTAACGATTGAAGGCATTATTGTAGTTGTTATTTATCACGGCCATTTTCAAGGCAAACTAGAACGTGATGCATTACTTGATTATTTCAGCAATATAGATCAAACAAAGGCTCAAGTTCTACAATATCAATTTATAAATCAACGTAATGACGCTCCATTCATCTGCGCAATAGAAAAAATCAATTAAAATGCTTAGTCTATAAGTCGCTATTTCCTGACTATAGACTAAGCATTTTTCTAGATATTTAAAATTGAAGTGAAACTTGTTTGCATGGAATTTGATTTTTTGTGTACTGCATCACAAATGAATTTTAATAAGTCATCACGTTTACCATTTTGATTTTCATTGTAATGAATGATAACTGTACGCTCATCATCTTGAGGGCGTTCTTTGTAAATCCATTCTAAATTTACAAGGTTATTGTATGTGCGTGTACGTTTATAAGACTTAATCTTTACAAAACTATCCATTTCTTTTAACGTCATCGACCCTTTTTGCCATAGCGTTAGTAAAATTAAGATTTCTTCTTTTGTCATGCCGTATTCTTTCTCAATAACGTCGAAAATTGAATTGATGTCCATTAGTAGCGCTTCTAATTTTAATAATCCAGATACTTGGTCTATCGTTTGCTCGCTCACTAAAATCTCTCCCTGTCATAAAACTAAATAATACAATTTACCGATGATAAAGAATGTTGCTGCATTGTTAAAACCCTTAATAAACTTTTAATAATTTAATTGTCTTTTTATTTAATCACAACTATAACCATAAACTTGGTGCTAACATCAGCAAATTGCTAATTATTCATGTAGATTTTTATCCAATTAATTATTAATAAATTTATATGTATAAAATATACCAATTTCTATGTAGATATGCAACTAAACCATTTGTATTATGAATTTATTGTTTTAAATAAACACCGACACAATTAATGCAATCACATATAAGTAGTCTTCAATATTATAAAAACAAACTTTATTATGCGCACTTTAGAAGATGCGTAACAACAATTTATACTGTCACATTCCAAATAAAAACACAAAAAACCTTTAGAAAGTATAAGTTCCATAACTCTCTCAAGCAGATAATTAGGTTGCATCATAAATAGGTCTTTCAATATCTTTTATTTATTCAATATCCTCTATTTCTTCTTCTTTAACGATAAATCCCATCGTATTTACACTATTATTTAGAAATGTTAATACATATCGCATGACTTGATCACGTTCAGGCTCATTTTGGATTTCATGATATAAACCTTGCCATTTTTTATAATAGAATTCATCAGATTTTAGATTTTCTTTTAATTTAATTATCGCTTTAGGTTCGACAATCGCATCTTCAGAACCATGCATTAGTAATGTAGGTATTGATTTTACGTCCCCAACGTAATCTAATGTTTCTTTCATTTCTTCCACAACAGTATTGTACCAATGATATGTTACTTTTTTTAACATCAAACCATCATTAACCGTTTCTTCTCTTATTTCTTCATTTCTAGTCAACTGTTCAACTTCAATATTAACTTTAAAACGCGTATCTTTTGATACTTTTCCAATATTAGAAATTAAAATGTCTTTCCGTGTTGTCTTGTTCTTTTGTAATTCTAATAATGGTGAAAATAAAATCATACCCTCAATAGGCAATCGATCTACCTTTTCTAATAAATTAAGTATGATTAATCCTCCTAGACCAATCCCCATAACAAATGTAGGTAATTTATAATCATTTGCGAGTTTAATCCATTCTAAAACATGTTCATGATATTCATTAAAGTTTTTAATTTGCCCCTTGTTTGCACGTGAAGTCTGCCCTTGTCCTGGCAAATCACCCATAATCACATGATAACCATTTCTTCTTAACATCGTAATAACATAAGCATAACGCCCTGTATGCTCTAACATATTATGGACAATAACAACTACGCCTTTAGCATTATTTTCTGTTTCCCATTTCCACATGACTTATTAGTCCCTTCTACATAAACTCTACAGCTTAAATTATAGCAAATATCAGCTTAATATGGCTAACACTCTAATTGACTCAAGAAAACATTTCTGCAATAAATTGAACTTGAAGCAAAACGTATGACCGATATTGAAAACGCTTTCTCTTACGAATATTTCATGCTAAACTATTTATAAAATATATTGATTATAATATTGGAGGTTTACTACATGACACTATTTAGGGATTTCTTCATCGCTTTATCAAATAATACATATTTAAATCAAACAGCTAAGAAAATCGGCCCCAAAATGGGTGCAAATAAAGTCGTAGCAGGTAATACCATTCCAGAACTAATAGATACAATTGAAAGGCTTAATGAAAAAAATATCGCTGTTACCGTTGATAATTTGGGAGAGTTTGTAGGTACACGCGAAGAAGCCACAACAGCAAAGAATGAAATTCTCACTATAATGGATGCCATTAATGCATCTAATGTAAATGCCCATGTATCTATTAAATTAAGTTTACTAGGAGGAGAATTTGATTTACAATTTGCTTTTGATAATTTACGTGAAATTTTATTGAAAGCTAATGAATATCAAAATATGCACGTCAATATTGATACTGAAAAATATGACAGTTTGCAGCAAATTATTCAAGCGCTTGATAAATTTAAGGGAGAATTTAAAAATGTCGGCACAGTTATACAAGCATATTTGTACGATGCTGATGAACTCATCGAACGTTTTCCAGATTTAAGATTACGATTGGTTAAAGGTGCCTATAAAGAAGATGCTTCCATTGCTTATCAAACAAAAGAAGATATTGATAGCAACTATATTAAATTAATTGAGAAACGTTTGCTAAATGCGCGTAATAAAACATCCATTGCGACACATGACGATCGAATTATCAATCATGTCAAACAATTCGTCAAAGATCACCATATTAAAAATGATGATTTTGAATTTCAAATGTTATATGGATTCCGTTCAGAACTAGCTGAACAAATCGCAAGAGAAGGCTATCATTTCACCATTTATGTTCCATATGGTAATGACTGGTTTAGCTATTTTATGCGTCGTCTAGCAGAGCGTCCTCAAAACTTATCACTAGCAGTTAAAGAATTTGTTGATACTAAATCTCTCAAAAAAGTTAGCGCGATAATTGGTATTTCTGCATTGTTACTTTTGATTACGAAAATTATAAAATAATAACGACACATATAAAGGGAGCAGGACTTCGAATTCACAATGAATTTTATCCTGCTCCCAAATTTATAGACTAAACATTATAGTTGTTGCAATAAGTTGGCCATTTCAATTGCACTGACTGCCGCTTCAGATCCTTTATTGCCAGCTTTAGTACCAGCGCGTTCTACAGCCTGCTCAATGCTTTCAGTTGTTAATATTCCGAAAATAACTGGTGTATCTGATACATCATTCGCTCTTGCAACCCCTTTAGACACTTCATTGCACACATAATCATAGTGAGAAGTTGCACCTCTAATTACACAACCCAATGTTATGATTGCATCATAATGTTTTTTTTGTGCTAATTTTCTAGCTACAAGCGGTATTTCAAACGCACCAGGAACATAGGCAACATCAATATTACTATCATTGACATCATGGCGTATTAATGTATCTTTAGCACCTTCTAATAGTCGATTTGTAATAAAATCATTAAATCGACTTACTACTATCGCAATTTTCAACTCTGAACCAACTAATTTACCTTCAAAATTCATTTTTATAACCTCCTAGATTAAATGACCCATTTTAATTTTTTTCGTTTCCATATAATCATGGTTGTGTGTTGTTTCTGGAACAATGACTTCAATACGCTTTGCAATTTCTATATCATATTCACTTAGCCCTTCAAATTTTTTCGGATTATTACTTAACAAATTAACTTGCTTGACATTAAAATATTTTAGAATTTGACTAGCAACCTTATAATCACGTAAATCTTCATCAAATCCAAGAGCTAAATTCGCAGTTACAGTATCATAGCCTTGCTCTATTAACTCGTAAGCACGAAGTTTATTTATAAGTCCGATACCTCTGCCTTCTTGGGGTAAATAAATCACCATTCCACCATGTTCATTAATATATTTTAAGGACGATTCAAGTTGCGCACCACAGTCACATCGTTGACTATGAAAAATATCACCAGTTAAACATGCTGAATGAATTCTTACATTTTCAGTAGTTCTTGGCTCTCCTTTAGTAATAACAACGATTTCATCCTGTGTAAGTGTTGAATCAAATCCATACATTTCAAAGTTGCCAAAATCTGTTGGCATATTTACCTTTGCTCTTAAGTTCACCTGTATATCATGCTGATGTCTATATTCTATGATTTGTTTTATAGAAATAAGCTTAAGCTGGTGTGTTTCTTTAAACTTTTCTAATTGTTCTCCTTTAGCCATCGAACCATCGTCATTCATAATTTCACAAATAACTCCTGCAGGTGCTGCACCTGTCATTTTAGCTAAATCAACCGTTGCTTCAGTATGACCTTCACGTTCTAAAACGCCATTATCTTTGGCAATAAGTGGAAATAAATGACCAGGTTTATGAAAATCTTCAGCCATTGTATCAGTGGCAATTAAAGACCGTGCCGTAGTCATGCGTTCAATTGCACTAATTCCCGTTGTTGTTGTATAGTGATCAATACTTACAGTAAAGTTTGTACCATAGTCATCTGAATTTTGCATTACCATTGGTTTTAACTCTAAACGTTCGGCAATATCAGTGGAAATTGGCGTACAAATCAAGCCACGACCGTGCTTAGCCATAAAATTAATCGTTTGATCTTGCATCCATTGTGTTACTGCAACAAGATCTCCCTCATTTTCTCTATCTTCATCATCTACAACAATTATAGTTTCTCCTTTTTTTAACGCTTGAAGTGCCTCTTCAATGGTGTCAAATTGCATATTTAATCCCCCTTAAAAACCATATGATTTTAACTTATCTAATGTTAAAGTATTGGAATTTTTATTAATGATTGTGGCTACATATTTGAATAAAACATCTGTCTCTAAATGTACAAAGTCTCCTTGTTTCTTATCTGCTAAAATTGTTGAGCGCCGTGTTTCTGGTATGAGATGTATATCAAAAGATGATTCACGTATATCAAATACTGTCAAACTAACGCCATCGACTGCAATTGATCCTTGCTTCACAAGTTGTTTAATGATTGTTTGTGATGCTGAAATTTGAATTACTTTTGAATCGGCTGTCTGATTGATTTTTGTAATTGTACCTAATTCATCAACATGGCCTAGAACAAAATGGCCACCAAATCTACCATTGCTGTGCATCGCGCGTTCTAGGTTCACTTCTTGATGACGCTGAACATTAGCAAGATAGGTTTTATCTTCTGTACCATGTATGACTTGCACTGAAAAATGATTGCTATTAAAGTCTGTCACTGTCAGGCAAGTCCCGTTAACGCTTATAGAATCACCAATATGCATATCATCAATAATCCTTTCAGCTTTAATGATAAGTGTGCGTACTGATTGATCATTACGTATTTCAACAATGGTTCCAATTTCTTCTACGATTCCTGTAAACATGGTTGTTTCACTTCTTCCGTAGTTCTAATTTGATATTTTGATCTAATAAAGTGGAATTAACAATTTCAAATTCAAAGGTATCCTGTAAATCTATAACTTCTTGTGTTTGAAAGAATTGATTTGTTCCAGAACCACCTATCAATTTCGGGGCAAAATAGATGATGAGTTGATTAACTAACTGTTGTTGGAGAAATAATGAGGTAACTTTAGGTCCCGCCTCGACGAGCAGCCGACCTACACCTTTTTTATATAAATCTTGTAAAATATCAGGAATTTTACAATTGCTCATGTAATTAATAAAAACATTGGGTAAAGTTGTTGTTAATGTGGCATCTTCAGTGTATATCCATATATCAGATAATTGATCATGAAACATATCTAGACTAAAGTCAACGTCCCCACTTCGAGATAAAATAACACGAATAGGGTGTTTACCATCTTTAACTCTAGTCGTGTACTGAGGATTATCTGCTAATACGGTTTTATTTCCTGTTAACACGGCATCATGACTGTGTCTTAAACGATACACATCTTGCTTTACTGTTTTATTGGTAATCCATTGACTTTGTCCATAATCTGTTGCCTGTTTACCGTCTATACTTGTAGATACTTTAACGGTAATTTCAGGAATTTTCTCAGCTTTAGCTTTAAAAAAGTCTTCGTATAAACAATAGGCTTCATGATCAAACTGCTGATACACTTGGATACCAGCTTGGGTTAAGATTTCATCACTTTTACTAGGTAAAGTTGTATCTTTTACAGCATATACTACCTTATCTAGACCATGATCGATGATTTTGTTAACGCACGGCGGTGTCGAACCATAATGCGTGCATGGTTGTAAAGACACATAAATTGTTGCACCTTGTGCTTCGTCACCAGCCATGTCAATTGCTTGCACTTCAGCATGTTTCTCACCTTGTTTTAAATGTGCGCCAAGTCCGATAATTCTGCCATTTTTAACAACTACTGCTCCTACTGGTGGATTAACACCAGTCTGTCCTTTAACCATCTTAGCAAGCTGTATTGCCTTGCTTAAATATAAATCCAATTTATCACCTTCATAAAAAAACCTTATACCAAAATAGGCATAAGGAGATTGATATAATGACATTTGAACAAGCCTACACAATAATTTCTGTGCATGCTTAACAAACATTAAACGTAATCGTTTATGTTAACGTCGATTGTATTCTTTCTCCCATCCAGACTATACTGTCGGCTTCAGAATCTCACTGAATCAGCCACTTGTGCATCACAAGCAGGTCGCAGGCTTAATCACTGCCGGTTGGGAATTTCACCCTGCCCCGAAAGAACGTATTATGAAGTTGATAATTCTACTTTAAGTGTTACTAAAACACTATGAGTTTATCTTACTAAATTTTAATAAACTTTACAATGAAAGCAATTTAATTTCTTTAATTACTATTTTTTAGAAATATTGTCGCGACTTAACCGTGATTGATGTTCATATAAATAATCCACTGCATTAACTACTTGTGAAACAATCATCTTAACACCATTTCTTAATTTATTTACACCATTGGTAAGCTGACCTATAGCGACAGCGTTAGTCAACGTCCCATATCTTGGACTAATAATTTGATTTGTTTCTGGCACAATTTGAATACCACCCATAGGATGTGCTTGTACAATACGACGATTCTCTAGGTTAATGACTAATTGATCATCCTCGTCTAACTCTGCTAAATGTGTTTTAGCACCTGTTGCATTAATAATAATGTTAAAATCATCACACGAAGATGTGTCTTTAAATGTTAGATTAAATAATTGTCCATCATGCGTAATATTCTCTAGACCACGTTTTATAATTAAAGAGCCATTCTGCATTAACTCAATAAGTAATTTAGCTGTTCTAGGCGGCATTGGATTAGAATTAAGTTGAATCACTTTAGTATATTTCTTATCGAACAACTGTTGATCTGAGCTACTCAAACTATTGTATATCCAGTTTAAATTCTCTTTTAGATGTTCTATCAATCCTTGAAATACACCGAGCTCTTGTGAATGATCTAAGTCATATTGCAAATCATCAATATGATTTCCTGAACGTCTATTTATTAACGTATCTAATTCAATATTCCATTCTTCACATTCCTTATAGAAAAGCTTAACTAAAGTATCTAGTGGTACGTTTCCATAATTAACTGCCTTGATACTATTAAAAGTTTGTTTTGTTAAATAACGAAATGTTATTTCTTGCATATTTCCACGCACACTTGGCAATTGCGTCGAGCGACTCGTCATAATGATTGGAAGATGCTTATGATGTGTTGCTACATATCTAACCACATCTAAGCTAGCTAACCCTGTACCTATAATAGCAATACGATCTGTCTCTTTCACTTCATCCAAAGTGTTATATGTTGGATATGGCGATTGGATATATCCTGGAATTCCTTTTAACTGGTATGGATCGTGATAGCTTAATGTCCCAATAGTCAAAAAGATATAATCATACTCCTTCCAATCATTCATATCATCAGAAGTACAAACATAATATTTTAAAGCTGTTTCATCAACATTTGAGTTAGTAAATATTTCTTTAACTTCGTCATGAATCAATGTTAAATTATCAAAAATTTTATCAAAATGTAACAAATAGGATTTCATATAGTGGCCAAAAATAAATCTTGGTAAATATTTAGGGTTCTCATAAGAAAAAATATTTTGCTGCTGATACCAATGCCAAAATTCTAAATCATCTTCTAAATTTAAACTCATCTTCTTGGATGGTAAATTAATTAATAGTTCATCACTATCATTTTGAAAAGGTACCCCGTGACCCATGTTGATTTTATTATCGTAGACATCTACAGTTAAAGTTGAAAAGTTTTCGTGTTTAACAAGTTGTCTTAGCACACTTACACCAGCTGTTCCCATTCCAATTATCGCTACACGCATGATTTCTTCACCCTTTTTAATTATCTGTTTCTTTCTTCTAGATACTTCTTTATTGTATCAATAAGTATTTAGAACTAAAATAAAAATAACTTCGCGTTATTTAAGTAAAGTCATTATTTAACTTTTATAAATGAAAAATATATTAAATGAGGTGTTTTAACTATGAAAGTTATAGCAAAAATCATTTTAGTTACTGTTGTGTTATTTGCTTGGATTAATCGTAAAAATAAAGCTGAATAAATCGTTTTATAAAAAATAAAAGCTCCACTAAATATCTTGAGGAGTCAAGAACATAAATAACAAAATAAAAATGACAATTTCTATTAAAATCATGTAGAAATTGTCATTTTATTCAGAGATATATTATATCTCAATTTATTTTCTTAATTCGCTTTATGTTTGTCATCATCTTTATAGACATACCATTTGAAATATTTTCCTTCTGTTTTCATTTCTTGATAAAAGTCAGCGATAATCGTTGCATTGCTTTCAGCCCATTTAATATCTGTCGCATACTGATGTTCGCCAGGGTTCTTAGGATTCCATCTCATGCTGTACAATGTATTTTGATCATCATGTGATAAGAAATGTTTGTGAATGAATTCTGCACCGCCACGTATTGCTTTTTCTGGCGTATCCCAACCATGCTTTTTAGCGTATTGTGCACCTGTTTTAATTGGATCTTCATCTAAAGCACCAACACCATAAAAATTATAATATTTCTTACCATCGATTTCCACGCCATTGGCTAATTGACTCTTAGAAGCACCTGTTTCAAGTAAAGCATGTGATATAAGGTAAACTTCATTAACATGATTATCTTTAGCCGCTTCTAAAAAATCATCCGTATGTTTTAACAATGTTTCTCTATCAAACAACATACGTTTAATTCTATTTTTATCAATACCTTGATATTTCGATAAATCTAAAAATTGATATTTCTGTTTGTTATCTTCAATAAATTTACTGCTATCCATTGCTGTTTTAATTTCAGTAGCAGAAGCATCTCTCCAAGCATTATTGCTTTTATTAGAAACTTGCTGGCTTGTATAATTATCTATTTGTTTCTTAGAAGCTTTATCGAGTGTTACATCTAAATTTTCAACCTTTTCAACTTGTTTAACTTCTTTAAATAAAATTTGATCTGAAATCATTGAAAAGAAGATTATCCCAACAATTACTAATAGTATTAGTAATCCAAACAACCCGATAATAGAGCCTCTTTTGTGCTTTGCCATATTCACACCTCTTAGGTCAATGTTGTAAAACTTATGCAATATGTGTTTATGATAATAAAGTTTAACATTATTATATTGCTTTCACAATTTTATATAAGCTTTGTTACATATTCATAAATGAATAGTAATAAAACTGCAAAATAAAATGGTTAGACAAATCGTCCTGTATAAATTTGCCCTAACCATTTAACTTTCACATTTTTATTCACGATGATTTTTGTATTCCATCATAATGAAACTTGCTGCTTGAGAGCGATTCTTATAATAATATTGATTTAAATCGATAGTACCCTCTACTTCACCATCTCGATACATCATTTCATTTGTAAAATTATTAATCATTACAAAATCTGAGCGATCTTTAATAATATCCAAGTCATCATTTCGTGCAAAAAAGTGTTCAAGATTTAAGTGTGCGTAATCCATATATACCTCCTTAGCGTCAAATTTGTTATATGCTGAAGTTTGTTGATGTTTTAGTCAATAACTTATTTTTAAAATATACCTATGCCCTATATTTAACACCTTATAGCGTAATTAAGCAAATGATATTTTTCAATTTTTAGCATAAGCTATGAATATCCGGATAAATTTCATTATGCGCATAAGAAACGGAGCAGCTAATGTTATTTAACAATGTATATCATCAATTTAATAAATATATTCATTATTTGTTAAATAAATATCATATTCGTTATAATTATGATGAGTATTACCAACTCATGCTCATACGATTATGGCAACTCACAAACCAATATAATGCCTCTTTAAATTCAAATTTTTCAACTTTTATTATCTTCCGACTAAATTATTATTTAATTGATTTATTTAGAAAAGAACAGCCTAAACAATCCGTAGAAATAAGTATATTAAATCCAAGCTCATCAAAGCTACCTATTTATATCCTCAATGACTTCAATCTTATTATGCAAGAGGCATGGAAACACTTAACGCGTCAAGAACAGCAATGGCTCATCTTACAGATAAGTGGATACAAGCAATATGAAATTGCCCAACATATGCACGTCTCATTATCCTCAGTAAAAAATTACAAACGCAATGCCAGACAAAAGCTTCAGCGCTTCTTCACATAAAGGAGTCAGCACACCATGAATGTAACTAAACTGGATCAATTACTCTACTTAAAAACTTGTACTAGCAATAAAATAGCTACAGAATGTAAATATTTAGAACACACTGAAATAATACCTAAATCAATGAAGCAAGTACTATATCATTATCTTGAATTTTATGGTAGATATTTGCCTTTACAAATAAAGGTTGCCAAGCGTTTATTACACATCAATAAATTAGTGCCTATTTATGTAAACCAACAGACCATACTATTTCCTATTAGACCTCAACGTTCTCCAATTCAATGTTACATTAATGCTAAACATATTGTCGCCATGCATGCGATTAACAACCATATCATCATCGTTTTTGAACAACAAATCCAATTAATTATCGATGCCCCATATACACTTATTTATAACAAATGGAAAGAAAGTTTATTACTATCACATCTTATACCACTTAACTACGCGATTGATTAAATTTATATTCAAGTAGCTTCTTTGTCGCATATGCTGTTATTTTTTTAATTAACCAAAGACTGATAATGATTAATAAGATCGCACCTATTAAGATTAAAATAACACTCCACGTGGCTACTTTTACTTGTGGATTAATAAAATAATTTACTGCAGTTAAACTCGTAATGAATCCAAATAAAAATAATCCCATAAAAACAACATACAAGACGATAATTAAAAACAGTAATAATACTAAAGAACTGTGTGTTTGATTTTTCTCTTTGAAAACATAATTTTTTAAAAACTGATTTGCATAATAAATGGGACGCTGCAATATTTTTTCGTCATTGTTATCAATCAAATGATTTAAATATCGTTCTAATTGTATTTGCTCATTATTATTTAAAAACCACAGTTGCTTTTTTATTTTAGCTACAAATTGACTTTCATTCATCTACATCCCTCCTATTCATTTAATATATCAATAAAGCTAATACTATAAGATTTAAACAATGTCTGCAAGTTTATCTTTGGACATATAAAACCCCCAACAATAAATTAATTGCTGGGGGTAAATATTTGAGTTAGAAAATAGATAAGCCTGAACTTTGGATATCTTTAGCAAATCCCTTAACCGTATCTACTGATAAACCATTAATGTCTCGACCTAAATTATTATTAACCTTCTTAACGACATCTGCTGGGCACGTAATGATATCTGCGCCAACCTCATCTGCTTGGATAACATTATATAATTCGCGACAGCTAGCCCATAATAATTTAACACCTGCTTTACTATGCGTAACTGTGACTGCTTCTTTCATTAATGGTAATGGATCTACACCAGTGTCAGCAATTCTTCCAGCAAATACTGAAACATATGTTGGTACACCCTCTGTAACTGCTTCTGTAATTTCTTTAACCTGTTCAATTGTATAAACTGCTGTAACGTTTAATCTAACATTGTCTGCAGATAATTTTTTAATGAGCGGAATCATTGACTCACCTTTTGTGTTAACAACTGGGATTTTAACAAAAACATTTTCCCCATATTGTTTTAAAATTTCGGCTTCTTTTTCCATTGTCTCTATATCATCAGCAAATACTTCAAATGATATTGAAGCATCTGGTATCTCTTTTACAGCTTCCTCTGCAAATGCTTTATAATCCGTAACGCCGGCTTTAGCCATTAAGCTTGGGTTCGTTGTGAAACCGTCAACTTGTTTATTTTTATATGCTGCTTTCATTTCTTCAATATCTGCACCATCTGCAAATACTTGTACATTTAATTGTGTCACTATGCATTCCTCCAACTAATTAACTTAAGGTATCTTGCTAAAAATATTGTAGTCTATCTTTGAAATTAAGACACACACATTTTATTACTGCCACTTTAAGTTAAAAATAATATAATTCATTTATATCATGTGGTTGTTATACAAGCTAATGTTTTGTTTGGTAATTTGTCATTTAATATATCAAAGTTGATAATTATTATTTCATTGTTGCGTAAATATGGTAAAATATTCTGATGAGTCACTTAGGAGGTCAGTCATGTCTAAATCAAAAAAATATTTTTATATTTCAATTATTTTACTAATAATTAGCTTTTATTTTAATACATTTAACCCCTATTTAAGTCAACAAATAACATCTATTAAATATTTAATGATTGCTTGCAGTGTTGTTAACGTAATTATTTTAATTGCAGCCATTATTTTTTCTGATAAAGCGATTAAGCACTTGAATGAAAACAGTGATTGGATACGTATAGCAAGTAAAATATTACCCTTTATTATTCTATTGGTAATCATCTTCCATATTTATGCTTCAATCACTACTTTTGGCATTATCAAATAATGGGTAAAAATTTATCATAATTACTGAATAAATCATAACTTAAACGCTATATTAAGGATCGATGTTCAATGCAATATTTTTATATTTTCATTGGTGGAATGATAGGCGCTGCTTGTCGTTATCTGCTATCAACATTCAATTCAACAACAACATTTCCATATGGTACATTAAGTGCAAATTTAGTTGGTGCTTTCTTAATGGGCTTATTATTCACTTTAACAGTGCCATTTCTAAGCAAGCATCCTAAATTGAAAAAAGCACTCACAACTGGATGTTTAGGTGCTTTTACAACATTTTCTACATTTCAATTTGAATTGATTACAATGCTTGAACAATCTCTTTTCTTAACCGCATTATGTTATGGAATTGTTAGCTACATTTTGGGAATTTTAAGCTGTTATATAGGTCTCAAGTTAGGACGTGAGTTATCGTGATAACACTTATCCTTATAATGATAGGCGGCGGTTTGGGTGCATGTGCAAGAGCTTGGATTACTCAGCAATCAAAACATTATTTAAAGATCGATTTCCCTATCGCAACGTTATTTGTAAATTTGCTTGGATGTTTTTTAATTGGTTATACTGCATCCATTGCTCATGAACATCATTGGTTCTCTTTATTCGTTGTCACAGGATTTTTAGGAGGATTAACAACATTTTCTACTATGAGTTTAGAACTTGTTCAAATGTTGTTAGAAAAAAATAAAGTCATTAAATTTGTACTTTATACTGTGCTTCAGTTTATCGTTGGCTTTCTATTATGTTTATTCGGCTATCAATTATAAGGACACAAACGAGTAAGGAGCGGAACAGAATTCATTATAAATCCATAGTCCTGCCCTGGCAAAGTTGACTAAGATTGAATCAAGCTTGATATAAGCGTATTTTCAATCCAGTCAATTACTGCCAATATATTGTTCATAGCCTAAAACATAATATCCCGAATCCTTTCTTGTTACGCCTTTTAATTTACCCTGCAAAATCTTGAGGGTTTGGTCCTATACGCTTCTCTTGATTTAATTGGTCGATACGTGCCATTTGCGCACCGCTCAACTCAAAATCAAACACTTGGATATTTTCTGTGATTCTTGATGGCGTGATTGATTTGGGAATCACGACTACACCATGTTGAATATTCCAACGAATAATAACCTGTGCCGGAGACTTAGATACTTCATGTGCGATTTGTTGAATTGTTTGATCATTAAGTATTTGTCCGTTTTGTAAAGGAGACCATGACTCCATAGGGATGCGCTGTGCTTTTAAGTAAGTTCTTAATTCATTTTGGGTAAATTTAGGGTGATATTCAACTTGATTGATCATTGGCTTTATTGAGACCTGTGCAAGTAAGGCCTCAAGATGATTTACGTCAAAATTACTGACACCTATACTATAGACTTTATTATCTTTATATAAATCTTCCATGCCCTTCCACGTATCAATCATGACTGCTTCATCTTTGCCGGGCCAATGAACTAAATATAAATCGAGATAGTCTAATCCCAATTTTTTCAAACTTTGTTCGTATGCTTGTGCAACGTTTTCTCTACCAAAATCTTCAAAATATAATTTTGATGTAATAAATAAATCTTCACGACTTAATCCTGTTGATGTCATTGCTGCTTTTATACCTGCACCAACCTTTTCTTCATTACCATATACTTTTGCCGTATCTATACTTCTATACCCCTGTTCAATCGCATATTGGACTGCTTGTTGACACTCGTTATTATTTCCAATTCGAAATGTTCCTAGACCTACTTTAGGCATCGCTTGTCCATTATAAAATTCTATCGTTTTCAAATGATTCAGCCCCTTTTACATTAATAACGCTAATACCTATTCCCACTCTTGTAAATTTTAAGCATAAAACAGCACCTAACTCGTATAAAAGGAAAGTTAGGTGCTAGTTATTTTTTAGTTAAATGATTCTATTTTTGTCATAATTTCTTGCAAATCATCAACATTGTATTGAATTCGACCATGGAAAACAAATTTGTTGAAAAATTCATTTAGTTGCTCTGGACCGACAAGTACTTTCGCACTTGAAGTTTGCGCATAATTTGAAATAGTTACTTCACCTTCACGTTTAGGATTGAAATAAAGAATAGATGTAGGTGTGTATGTTAATCCTAATTTCGTTTGCAAGTCAGTAGCTAACTTTTCAATTTGTGCAAGTTGTGCTGAATAATCTAAAAATGATAGCGATGATTGATCATCATTTTGATCTAGTACTAAGGTATGCGGTGCTTTGGCATTTAAATCCAATGTTGAAAAGACTTGTTGCATCATTGGCAATTCATTAAATTGATTACCACTTATACCATTATACACATGTCCCTTTAATAACTTGGAATCAATAATATAAAGCCCTGTACGAGTTAATACAAGATGACTGATGCGTTCAATATTATTCAAGTCATTACCAGGTAAAAAGATATTAGCCATAATATGCATATCTTCAGGTCGGATTCGTTTTTCATTGACAAGACGTTCACGGATACCAATTAATCTCATATCCGTCACATATTCACTCGTATTTTTTGAAAATAATTTTAGAGCATCAATTTCTCGCTCTTTGCTATTAACAGTTGCTTCGTAATTTTCCTTTTGTTTAGTAACTGTCTTTTTGTTTTCAATTCTTTCTTTTTCTAATGCTTCGTCATGTGATTCTTGCATTTGCTTTTCTTTTAATTTATATTCGTCTACCGTTTGTCGTTTTATCTTTTTATTATTTCTTAGTGCAACGAAAAATAAGATTAAGCAAATAAGTGCTATTACCACAGCAACGATTAAACCGATTTCCATTGGTCCTAATGAATTCATTCAAACAACGCTCCTTTAATTATTCAATAACTATAATTATAATAGAAAATCTGTCTTATTTCGATATTTATCCTTAAATTTAGTAATTAAAAATTAAATTATGCTTGAACGGCGTCTTTTAAAATATTGACTTTATCTAATTTTTCCCAAGGTAATAACACATCTGTTCTACCAAAATGACCATATGCCGCAGTTTGTTTATAAATAGGATGTTTTAAATCTAACATTTTAATGATACCAGCGGGTCTTAAATCAAAATGTTTTCTAACTGCAGCGACAAGCTCACCTTCAGATACTTTACCTGTATTAAACGTATCAATGGCAATAGAAACTGGTTCAGCTACACCAATGGCATAAGCAAGCTGTACCTCACATTGGGCTGCAAGTCCAGCTGCAACAATATTCTTAGCTACATACCGTGCTGCATAAGCGGCAGACCGATCTACTTTTGTTGGATCCTTACCACTGAAGCATCCACCTCCATGACGCGCATATCCGCCATACGTATCAACAATAATTTTTCGTCCTGTTAAACCAGCATCACCTTGTGGTCCACCAATAACAAAACGCCCTGTAGGGTTAATAAAGAACTTAGTGTCCTCATCTAAAAGATTATCAGGTACCGTTGGATAAATAACATGATTTTTAATATCCTGTTGAATTTGTTCTAATGTTATATCTTGCGCGTGTTGTGAAGATACCACAATTGTATCGATGCGGTATGGTTTGTCATTTTCATCATATTCAACAGTTACTTGCACTTTGCCATCCGGACGTAAATAATCTATAATGCCATCCTTTCGAACATCTGATAAACGTTTAGCAAGCTGATGTGATAAGAATATTGGTAAAGGCATATACGTTTCAGTTTCATTAGTAGCATAACCAAACATTAGCCCTTGATCTCCGGCACCAGTTGCTTCTATTTCTTCTTCTGAAATATCATTACGATATTCAAGTGCTTTATCAACACCTTGTGCAATATCCGGTGATTGCTCATCTATAGCAGTTAAAACTGCCATTGTTTGGCAATCATATCCATATTTAGCTCTTGTATAGCCAATATCTCTAATTGTTTCTCTTACAACTTTAGGAATGTCCACATAAGTTGTTGTTGAAATTTCACCAGAAATCAATGCCATACCTGTTGTAACAGTTGTTTCACAAGCAACACGTGCATTAGGGTCGTCTTTTAAAATTTCATCTAAAATGGCGTCGGATACTTGGTCAGCTATTTTGTCGGGGTGTCCTTCAGTAACTGATTCTGAGGTAAATAAGCGTTTATTATATGTCATTGTTTACTCCTTTAAGTTATTTTACGAAAACTCTCTTGTATAAGCCAAATTAAAAGAGCCTTCTACTATTTAGATAGAGAGAAGGCTCTAGACGTCCATTCGCTCTTATCGTTCAGACCATATTTGTCTGCAAACGGTTTGGCACCTTTCTTTATAAAAGAGGTTGCTGGGCTTCATTGGGTCCATGTCCCTCCGCCACTCAGGATAAGAGAATCCGTTAAGAATTATACTACCGAATTCGTTAGCTAATGTCAATTTTAGATTTTTCATACCAACATCGTATTAGCTATGGCATAATCCTTTCATTATGTTATACTATTGAATTGTAAAGGCTTTCACATGTAATATTTATGCACTGGAGGGGTTAAAGTATGTCAATTAATACATACAGCGAAACGTCAAAAATTAAACACTTATTAGAAAAAGAGACAACTTTATTTCAGCTTTCAACGACGCAGCTTTATAACAAAATTCTTGAAAATAATGAAGGAGAACTGACTGAATTAGGTGCAATCAATGCTAGTACAGGTAAATATACAGGACGTTCACCAAAAGATAAATTTATCGTTACTGAACCTTCATATAAAGATAATATTGACTGGGGCGATGTCAATCAACCTATAGATGAAGAAACATTTTTAAACCTATATCACAAAGTTTTAGATTACCTTGATGAACGTAACGAATTGTATGTTTTTAATGGTTATGCAGGCAGTGATAAAGATACACAACTTAAATTAACGGTTATTAATGAATTAGCATGGCATAATTTATTTGCACATAATATGTTCATTCGTCCTGAATCAAAAGATGAAGCTATAAAGATTAAACCGAATTTTACAATTGTATCTGCACCTCATTTTAAGGCAGACCCAGACATTGATGGCACTAAATCTGAAACATTTGTCATTATTTCATTTAAGCATAAAACAATTCTTATTGGCGGTACAGAATATGCCGGAGAAATGAAAAAAGGTATTTTCTCTGTTATGAATTATTTATTACCAATGCAAGATATCATGAGTATGCATTGCTCAGCTAATGTGGGTGCTAAAGGTGATGTTGCGTTATTCTTTGGTCTATCTGGAACAGGAAAAACAACTTTATCTGCTGCTGCAGATAGAAAACTAATCGGGGATGATGAACACGGTTGGAACAAAAATGGTATTTTTAATATTGAAGGCGGTTGTTATGCAAAAGCAATTAATCTTTCAAAAGAAAAAGAACCGCAAATATATGACGCTATTAAATATGGCACAATTCTTGAAAATACAGTTGTACATGAAGACGGTAGCGTAGATTTTGATGACAATCGATATACAGAGAACACACGTGCTGCCTACCCTATTCACCATATTGATAATATCGTATTACCATCTAAAGCAGCACATCCAAATACGATTATTTTCTTAACAGCGGATGCATTTGGCGTACTCCCTCCAATCTCTAAATTAACTAAATCGCAAGCGATGTATCATTTCTTGAGTGGATTTACATCAAAATTAGCTGGAACAGAACGAGGTATTACCGAACCTGAACCGTCATTCTCAACATGTTTCGGCGCACCATTCTTACCTCTAAATCCGACCGTATATGCTGATTTATTAGGTGCGTTAATTGATGAACATAACGTTGATGTCTATCTCGTAAACACCGGCTGGACAGGCGGTAAATATGGCGTTGGTCGCCGCATTAGCCTCCACTATACTCGTCAAATGGTTAATCAAGCAATCACAGGTCAATTAAAAAATACAGAATATATAAAAGATGACATGTTTGGTCTTTATATTCCGACAGAAATCGAAGACGTGCCAAAGACAATTCTTCAACCAATCAATGCTTGGAATGATCCAGATAAATATAGAACTCAAGCGCAAGACTTAATCAAACGCTTTGAACATAATTTTGAAAAATTTGGTTCAGAAGTAGCCGAGATAGCACAAAGTGGCGGCTTTAATAAATAAAAACCTCAAAAATATAGCTTAGATGCATATTATGATTTAAAATTCGTAGTGCATCTAAGCTTTTTATTTTTGAAGCTCTTCTATTTCCTTCATCCAATTGAATATACGTTGAATTGCCAATCTCATTGCTACTGGTCGAGGTACATGGCCTTCTGCAAGTTGATAAAATGTATCAAATTGCGTCCCTCGTTGTTTCAAAGCATCTTCTAAAACGTATGCCTGATGAATACCGACTTGTTTATCCTGACCTCCATGAATGATAAGTATCGGTGGACTCGTTGCATCAATATCCTTTAACGCATCACGTTTTTTATAGGATTGTGCATCTTTAACAGGATGTCCAATCATTCGTCGTAACATTCCTCTCAAATCCACACGTTCCTCATACATTAAATTTACGTTTGAAACACCACCCCAAATAATATAACTGTCCACTGGTAAATCTTGAAACGTTAATAAACCTTGCAGACCTCCGCGTGAAAAACCAATCATATGAATATAAGCGTTAGGATATGATTGATGTAACTGCTGAACAAGTGTTGTCACATCATGTAAATCACCTTGGCAAAATTCATCTCTACCTTCACTCCCATTATTGCCTCGATAATATGGCCCAATAACTAATGTCTCTGGTGATGAAAATTGCATTAATCTTGCTGCACGCACACGTCCTACCTGACCTTTTCCACCACGTAGATACACAACAATCCGCTCAACCGTTTTATGAGGTAACATTTGTAATGCTTTCACTTTTAAACCATCAACAACATAGGTTACCTCTGCAAATTCATGTGTCAATGATTCAATTGGCATGGTTTTATAAAGAATATAATCCAAGCAATTTCACCCTCTCCAAACACTGCTGAATAGCTGCATCTTGTATTAAATAACTTCGCTTGTTTTCAGGAATATCGTTAAGTCTTTGATAAAGAATGGGACCTGCTGTTTCTAAATAATCATTTTTTTTATCTATACGACTTACTTCAATTGCATATACATCTTTGACAAAAGGTGTCTTATCCTTAGTAAATACTTCATATTGCGCAATGTACGTAAGTTTCTGGCATTGGGCGCCTGTTTCTTCAAAAAGTTCGCGTTTAATCGCCTCCATACTTGTTTCTCCTTCTTCCCGTTTACCACCTGGAAATTCTATTCCTCTTACTTTATGCTGAGTAAATAATAGCTGCTGTTTATAAAATGGGATAGCTAAAACATGGTTACCATTCGCAATATCTTTATCATTTTTATATGTGAGGATAACACGTCTATTTTCTTTATCTAAAAATTGCATATAGATTACTTCCCCTTTCAATATGTTAAAATGAAGTTATTGCTAGATGGTTGGAGGCTTTTATAAATGAAAAAATTATTACAAAAATTATTTTTAAGCTTAATTTATGTTTATCAACATTTTATTTCCCCAATGACACCAGCGACATGTCGTTTTTATCCAACATGCTCAGAATACACACGTGAAGCCATTGTGGTATATGGACCACTCAAAGGAACTTATATGGGTATCCGTAGAATTTTAAAATGTCATCCTTTTCATAAAGGCGGATTTGATCCAGTACCGTTAAAAAAAGATAACAAGCACTGTCAACATAAACATTAAAACATGACCAATTGTGATGTATCAACCTCGGGAGGAGAAAATGAAATACGTCGTTGTTTTAGAATACCTGATTGTGACACAAGATCATGATCATAATAGTATCCAGAAGGTGTAATATCCCCTGGATAATCTCCAAATTGTGCTAAGTAAGCTGTAAAATAACGACTTAACCCATATTCATACATTCCACCAATGACGACACTAATATTATCACGTTGTAGCTTGTGTATTAACTTAATCACATGGTCAATACCACCCATTCTAAAAGGCTTAATTACGACCACTTGTATGTTATAACTATGACATAACGTTAATATTTGTTGCACTGATGTAGCCTTTTCATCTATTGCCACTGGCGGAAATAAATTATGATTATAATTTTTATATAAATCCATTGTTTTAAATGGTTCTTCGATATAAATAGGATGATACTGCTTAACCAGTGCTAATTTAGGTAAATCTTCTTTAGTTAATGATTCATTTGCATCAATTACCAACTGATATTCAAAATCCAATTGCTTATTCATATGCGCTAAATCTTTCAAAATATGATTCGACCATTTTATTTTAATGCGTTTTGGTTGTGTCTCTTTAAGTTGAACGAAATGCGCTTCGGTTAACCCGCTCACAGTTGCACCATAATCCACATTTATAATTGGTAATGTTTGGTACATTTGAAACACAGCCATTACCACTGTAGCCCGAGCAGCTGGAGCAGCGTTCAGCTGATTTAAATAAGGGAGCCAAGCATCAAAGGTCGAAAATTCTTTATTTTTGATACTACTCGACCATGCTTCAATAACCTTTTGAACACTATTAATTGTTTCTGAGTCATACCAATCCGATTCAAATGCATTGCATTCACCAAAAAATGATTTTCCCTGTGAAGTAATCATTTCAATAATTAGTGCTTTACGACTTGTTAAATGAACTTTCGGGGTTGTTATTGGCACACGAAACGATTGATTATACAAATAGTAATTGATATCTACAATTTTCATTCATACTCATCCTTTAAGCTCAAATTTATTACGTTGCAATTTCCCAGTAGATGTATAAGGTAATGTTTGAACGGCAACATATTTTTTAGGAACTTTATAAGCAGCAAGTTGCACTCTTAAAAATCGATCTAACGACGCAATATCAATGTTGTCTTCTGAAATATAATATAATAATGGGACTTGTCCCCATGTTTCATCTGATAAAGGCACACACATCGCGTCTTTTATACCATCAAATTGTTTAGCTTGCATTTCGATTTCATAAGGATAAATATTTTCACCACCACTAATGATTAAGTCTTTGCGACGATCATAAATCACGACAAATCCATCCTTATCAACCTCCGCAATATCCCCCGTTTTAAAATAGCCATCTACGAATGCGTCTTTTAAACCTTTAGGATATAAATAACCGTCCATCACATTGTTACCTTTAAGCCACAACTCACCATGCCCATCGCGATTAGGATTATGTATCTTTATCGAAACATTGCTACTCGGTTTACCAACCGTATCATGACGACGAGCTAACATATCAGGTGATGCCGTTAAAAATTGAGAGCACGTTTCTGTCATGCCAAACGAATTATAAATTGGTAACTGATAATTTAGCGCTTCATCAATTAAAGCAACTGATAATTTAGCGCCTCCGAGCAATATTTTTTCAAGCTTATATGGCTGTGTTAAGCCGGCATCCATAAGCCATTGCAATGTTTGAGGAACAAGAGAAACATGCGTGATGTGCTCATTCTTAATGATATGCATCATACGCTGTGTATCAAATTTATCCAATAATCTTACCGTGAAACCTTCTATAACTGAACGTAGTAATACACTTAATCCTGATATATGATAAATTGGCAATACAGAAAGCCAAATCGTTGTAGAATCAAAACCTAAACTTGATTTACAGCCTTTTGCACTCGCATAATGATTGTTAAAAGTTTGTGGAACTGCCTTTTGTGGTCCAGTCGTGCCAGAAGTAAACATAATTGATGCGATATCTTGTTGGTTAAATGATTTAGATATCAATCCTTTATTACGTTTATCAATTAAACTCTGAAAAGGAATGATATTAAAATCTTTCAATGCTAAAGAAGCAGTAGTGATTATATATTGAACGTCAATCGACTGCATTTGAGCTGTGATTTCTTTTGGTGTTAATCGGGTATTAATCATAGCAATTTCGATATGTGCTATCCAACATGCATGAATTAAAATGACTGAGTTTATAGAATTGGTTAAATATAAACCTACCCTTGAGATATTAAGCGTAACAAGATGCTCAGCGATAACCTTTGCCCTATCATATAATGTTCGAAATGTGAGTGCCTTAACACCATCTGTAATTGCTATTTTATTTGGATTCATATAACTCTGTTCTGATAACCAATATTCCAACTCAATAGACCTCCATGTTCATATACATTCTTATTATAGCGATTTTGTATGATTTTATCAGTGACAGTGCTTAGGTTATTTGAAGCATTATATTTTTAAATAAACCTTAAAGTTAACAACTAGGATACATTAGTTATTTTTCACAGTATTTTTATAAATTTTACGCTTTGCATTTATACTTTTTTGCTACGCTGGTTATGGGACTTTTATTGAAAAAATTAATGATAAAAGGAGATATAATTTCATGATAAAAAAAGAACTCGTAGAAATTTATACTAACGGCTTAGAAGAAACATTTTCAGTAGGATATGTCCTTGAAGAAAATGAAAATTTCATTATATTTAAGTCTATTGATGAAAAAAGGTGTACTAGACAGTTACCAATTAAGGAATAAGGAATACATTGTAGAAACTTGTAATCAATCAAAATACCTTGAATTAATCGATAATTATATTTTACAAAGCAAAGAACATGGCATGTTTAATCCATTTAATATTGAAAATACATTCCATTTATCTTCAGATTTGCAAGATTTAATTACATTAAACTCAATGATAACAATCGTTATGCAAGATAGCATTGAATTAATCATTGGACGTGTAACCGAAGTACAGGAAAATATCATAAAAGTAAAAGTTTTAGATTTTAATTCCTTAGAGTTTACAGATGTTGACCAAATTTATATATCAGACATTGTAGCGATTGATTTAGTAAGTGTAGAAAATAAATTACTTGAAAACTATTTAAATGCGTAGTTTTTTGTAGCTGAGAGTAAGTTTATGGAAATGCGAATAAAAAAGAACGCTGATATATCAACGTTCTAGAGTAATTTAATTAATCAGAATTAAACTGATTTTTAATTTTGTATGGAGAGTGAGGGATTCGAACCCTCGAGACGCGATAAAGCGCCTACACACTTTCCAGGCGTGCTCCTTCGGCCAGCTCGGACAACTCTCCGTAACATATGACTTAATAAAATAAAAAACAGAAGCGATATTTCACTTCTGTTTATATGACTCCTACGGGACTCGAACCCGTGTTACCGCCGTGAAAGGGCGGTGTCTTAACCGCTTGACCAAGGAGCCAT
>VNIW01000096.1_pt1 | contig 50551 bp, 266 predicted proteins | sample 7248591 | NCBI WGS metagenome assembly VNIW01 (sample SAMN12251776, study PRJNA551026) | human skin metagenome | isolation source: skin samples from patients infected with Netherton Syndrome | host: Homo sapiens | place: France:Paris | reverse complement strand
CCTCTCCACTGCAGTCCACTCCATTGTAATCCACTCCATTCTATTCCACACCACTCCCTTCCATTCCTTTCCATTTCCTTCCATTCCATTCCAATGCATTCTCTTCCACCGCATTGCACTCCACTCCATTTACCTCCACTCTTCTCCATTGCCCTCCACTTCATTGCATTCCATTCCACTCCACTCCATTACATTTCAACTCCCTCCATTCTATTCCATTCCATTCCACTCCTCTCCACTCCACTCCATTCCATTCCACACCTCACCACTCCACTCGACTACATTCCACTCCACTCAAATCCCTTCCATTCCTTTCCACTCCATTCCGTTTCATTCCACTGCTTTCCCCACCGTTAAACTCCATGCCATTGCAGTCCACTTTACTCCACTGCCTTCCACTCCTTTCCATTCCATTCCTTGCCATTGCATTCCATTCCATTCCATTCTATTCCACTCCATTCCATCCCACTCCACTCAATTCCAATCCTCTCCACTCCATTCCTCTCAAAATCATTCCCTTCCATTCCATTCCATTCCATTCCACTCCACTCCATTCCATTACACTCCAATCCACTCCACTCCACCCATTCTATTCCACTCCTCTCCATTCCACATCACTCCATTCCTTACCTATCCACTCCTTTCTATTCAATTCCACTCCATGCCATTCCTGTCTACTCTATTTCACTGTGCTCCACTCCATTCCAATCCATTCCTTGATATTGCATTCCTTTCCATTCCATTCTACTCCATTACTTTGCATTCCAGTCCTTTCCTTTCCTTTCCATTCCAATCGACTCCACTACATTACATTCCTCTCCTCTCCATTCCATTTAATTCCATTCCTCTCCACTCCATTCCATATCATTGCTCAACTCTCCACTCCATTCCATTACTCTCCTTTCCTTTCCACTCCATTCCATTCCATTGCACTCCTTTCCACTCCACCCCACTCCATTCCACTCCACTCCATTAAAATCCATTCCAATCCGTTCCATTCCATTCCACTCCCCTCCATTCCGTTTCATTCCATTGCAATCCTCTCCATTCCGTTCCTTTCCACTCCATTCCATTGCACTCCATTCCACTCCATTCCATCACATTCCATTCCACTCTATTTCAATTCCCTCCATTCCATTCTTTTCAGCTCCATTCCATTTCTCACCATTGCACTGCACTCCACTCCATTCCACTCAACTCCATTCAATTCCATTCCATTCAACTGCACTCCATTCCACTCTACTCAACTCCACTCCATTCCAGTCCACTCCATTCCATTCCACTCCATTCCACTGCACTAAACTGCATTCCACTCCATTCCACTTCGCTCCACTCCACTCAACTCCACTCACCTACATTGAACTCCACTCCACTCCACTTCACTCCACTCCACTCCACTGCAATCTATTCCACTCTATCCCTTTCCACTCTGTTGCATTCCACTCCTCTGCATTCCATTCCACTCCATTCAATTCCCTTCCATTCCACTCTATTCCATTCAATTCCATTCCATTCCATTCCAGTACATTCCACTGCACTCCATTCCATTCCATTCCATTCCATTCCATTCCATTCCATTCCATTCCATTCCATTCCATTCCATTCCCCTCCACTCAATTGAATTCCACTCCTCTGCATTCCATTCCTCCCCATTCAATTCCATTCCATTCCACTCTATTCGATTAAATTCCTTTCCACTCCATTCCAGTACATTCCACTGCACTCCATTCCATTCCATTCCATTCCATTCCATTCCATTCCACTCCACTCCCCTCCTGTACACTCCACTCCACTACATTGCATTCGACTTCTCTCCACTCCACTCCACTCCACTCCATTCCATTCCATACCATTCCATTCCACTCCACTCCAATCCATTCCATTACAATCTATTCCCTACCGCTCCATGCCATTCCACTGTACTCCACTCCACTCCATTCCACTCCAGTCCACTCCATTCCACTCCATTCCACTCTATTCAATTCCATTCCATTCCACTCCATTCCATTCCTTTCTCCTCCATTCCATTCCACTACATTCCATTCCACTCCACTCCATTCCATTGCATTCCATTCCATTCCAATGCTCTCCATTCCATTCCCCACAACTCTTCTCCATTCTACTCCATTCCATTCCAATTCACCCTATTCCATTCCTCTCCACTTCACTCCACTGCACTCCATTCCCCTCCACTATACTCTACTCCACTTCACTCCACTCTGTTCCAGTCCATTGCCCTCCACTCCACTCCATTCCACTCCAATCCCTTCCATTCCACTCCACTTCATTCCAATGCACTGCATTCCATTCCATTCCACTCCCCTCCCCTCCACTCCACTGTACTCCACTTCATTCCATTAAATTCCAATCCACTAAATTCCACTGCACTCCACTGTATTCCATTCCTTCTATTCCACTACAGTCCACTTCTTTCCTCTCAACACCACTCAATTCCACTCCACTCCTCTCCACTCCGTTCTAAACCTCTCCATTCCACTCCACTCCATTCCACTCCCTTCAAATCCTTCCATTACATTGCACTCCATTTTATTCCACTCCACTTCATTCCATTCCACTCCACTTCATTCCATTCCACTCCATTCCACTCCACTGCATTCCATTCCACTCCACTCCACTCCATTCAACTCCACTCCTTTCTATTCCACTCCACTCCACTCCATTCCATTCCAGCCCACTCCACTCCACTCTTCTCCACTCCACTCCATTCCATTCCAGTCCCTTCCACTCCACACCACTCCATTCCAGTACACTCCTTTCCATTCCACTCCCCTCCACTGCAATCCATTCCATTCCACTCCACTCCAATCCTCTCCAATTTACTCCACTCCATTCCATTCCATTCCACTCCACTCCATTCCATGCCACTCCATTCCAATAAGTCCATTTAATTCCACTCCCCTCCATTCAATTCCACTCCACTACACTCCACTGCCATCCTTTCCACTACACTCCATTCCATTCCACTCCTTTCAAATAAGTCCATTTCATTCCACTCCACTCCCATCAATTCCGCTCCACTCCACTCCATTGCCATCCTTTCCACGCCACTCCATTCCATTCCACTCCACTCCATTCCACTGCATTCCATTCCATTCCACTCCACTCCACTGCACTCCACTGTACTCCATTCCTCTCCATTCCATTCCTTTCCAGTATATTCCATTCCTCTCCACCCCATTCCATTCCATTCCACTCCACTCCACTGCACTCCACTGTACTCCATTCCTCTCCATTCCATTCCTTTCCAGTATATTCCATTCCTCTCCACCCCCTTCCATTCCGCTACTTTCCACTCCACAATTTCATTCCCCTTCAGTGCCATCCATTCCACTCCACTCCAATGCAGTCCATTCTATTTTACTCTAATCCATTCCTTCCCAAACCACTTTATTCCTTTCCATTCCATTCCATTCCTTTCCATTCCATTCCATTCCACTCCACTCCACTACATTCCATTCCACTCCACTCCACTACATTCCTTTCCACCCCATTCCCCTTCACTCAACTCCACCTCATTCCACTCCATTCCACTCCACTTCAGGGCATTTCATTCCATTCCACTCCGTATGTTCCCCTCCAGTCCATTCCATTTCACTTCTCTTCACTCCACTCCATTCCACTTCCTTCCATTACAGAACACTCCATTCTGTTCCACTCCACTACATTGCATTAAACTCGACTCCATTCCATTCCACTCCACTCCACTCCATTCCATTCCATTCCATTCCATTCCACTCCATTCCATTTCTTTCCCCTCCCTCCACTCCTTTCCACTCCATTCCATAGCATTTCAACCTATTCTATTCTACTGCACTCCATTCCCCTCCACTCCATTCCACTCCACTCCACTCCATACCATTCCACAGAATTCCACTCCAGTGCACTCCATTCCACTCCACTCCACTGTGTTCCATTCCACTCCCTACCATTACATTCCATTCCAAAACTTTCCACTCCTTTCCACTCCATTCCATTCCAGTCGACTCTATTTCACTGCACTCCACTCCATTCCATTCTATTCCTTGCCATTGCGTTTCATAACATTCCATTCATTTCAAGTCACTCACTCCACTCCCCTCCACTCTGTGCCACTCTACTGCATTCAATTCCACTCCACTCAATTCCTCTCCACTCCTTTCTATTCCACTGCATTCCACTCCATTCCATTAAAGTCCACTCCATTCCAATCCATTCCATTCCAGTCCATTCCATTCAATTCCATTCCATTCCACTCCATTCCACTCCACTCCATTCCATTCCACTCCACTCCCCTCAATTCCATTCCACTCCACTCCACAACACTACACTCCATTTCACTGCAGTCCATTGCATTCCATTCACTCAACTCCATTCCATTCCATTCCACTCCATTCTATTCCTTTCCATTCCATTCCATTCCATTGCACTCCACTCCCTTCCATTGCATTCCACTCCACTCCACTCCATTCCACTCCATTCCACTCCACTCAATTCCATTCTTCTACGTTACATTCCACTGCACTTCACTCCACTCCACTTCACTGAATTCCACTCCATTTCATTCCTTTCTACTCTGAAACACTCCACTGTACACAATTCCGTTACACTCCATTCCAATCCATTCCACTCCACTACACTCCATTACATCACAGGCCATTCCACTCACCCATTCCATTCCATTCAATTCCACCCCATTCCATTCCATTGCACTCCACTCCTGTCCATTCCATTGCACTCCACTCCACTCCATTACACACCACCACATTCCATTCCATTTATTTGCAGTCCATTCCATTTCATTCCATTCCAGTCCACCCCATTACTCCCTAATCCACTCAATTCCACTCAACTCCATTCCACTCCACTCCATTCCATTCCATTGCACTCCAATCCATTCCATTACATTGCATTCCATTCCACTCCATTCCATTCCATTACACTTCACTCCATTGCACTCCACTCCACTCCACAGCACTCCAATCCACTCCATTACATTACATCACTTTCCATTCCATTCCATTCCATTCCACTCCACTCCACTCCATTCCATTCCTTCCATTCATATCCATTCTACTCCCATCTACTCCACTGAACTCCACTCCAGTCTGTTCCCTTCCATTCCATTCCACTACACTACACTCCACTTCAATCCTTTCCAATTCACTCCATTCCACTCCATTCCATTCCATTACACTTCACTCCATTGCACTCCACTCCATTCCACTCCACTCCACTCCACAGCACTCCAGTCCACAGCATTCTATTACATTCCTTTCCATTCCATTCCATTCCATTCCATTCCATTCCATTCCATTCCATTCCATTCTATTCCACTCCATTCCATTCCATTCCATTCCTTTTCATTCCATTCTACGCCCGTCCACTCCACTGAACTCCACTCCACTCTGTTGCCTTCCATTCCATTCCACTAAACTCCACTCCACTTCAATCCTTTACAATCCACTCCATTCCATTCTATTCCATTCCACTCCATTCCATTCCACTGCACTCCATTCCATTCAACTCCATTCCATTCAATAAATTTCAACTCCAATACATTCATTTCTCTTCCATTCCATTCCATTCCACTCTACTCTACTCCACTCCACTCCATTCCATTCCATTCAACTCAAGTCCAATCCACTCCAGTGCACAGTTATCCACTCCACTCCACTCCATTACATTCCATTCCACTCAACTCCACTCCAATCCACTCCACTGCATACTTTTCCACTCCACTCCATTCCATTCCATTCCACTCCATTCCTTTCAACTCCACTCCATTCCAGTACACTCATTTCAATTCCACTGCACACCCCTCCACTCCACTCCACTCCACTGCACTCCACTCCACTGCACTCCACTCCATTGCACTCCATTCCATTCCATTCCACTCCGCTACATTCCACTTCACTCCATTCCACTCCACTCCATTCCTTTACATTCCATTGCACTCCACTCCACTCCACTCCATCCCATTTCACTACATTCCATTCCATTCCATGCCATTCCATTCCATTCCACGCGATTCCATTCCATTCCACTCTATTCCGTTCCATTCAACTCCATTCTATTTCATTCTATTCCTTTCCATTCCATTTCATTCAATTCCATTGCATTCCATTCCCTTCAATTCCACTCTACTCCACTCCATTCCATTCCATTCCATTCCTGTCCATTGCATTCCACTCATCTTCATTTCACTCCCTTCCATGCCACTCCATTCCTTTTTACTCCAGTCTATTCTGTTCCACTCCACTCCACTCCTTTACACTACAATCCACTCTATTCCACTTCATTCCAATTAATTCCACTCCATGACATTTTATTGCACTGCACTCCATTCCATTCCACTCCAATTCTATCCATTCCACTCCACTCCATTCAATTCCACTCCATTCCATTCCATTCCATCCCAATCCATTCCCCTCCACTCCACACCAATCCACTCCAATTCATTCCATTTCATTCCATTACACTCCATTCCTTTCCATTCTACTCCACTCCTCTCCATTTCATTCCATTCCCCTCCACTCTATTCCACTACAATCCATTCCATTCCACTCCACTCCAATATACCCCACTCCACACCATTCCATTATATTCCACTCCACTCCAGGCCACTCCAGTCCACTCCATTCTCCTCCACTCCATTCAATTACAATCCAATGCATTCCACTCCACTCCACTCCATTCCACTACATTCCTTTCCACTCCACTCCACTCCACTCCATTCCACTTGTCTCCATTCTAATCCACTCCATTCCATTCCATTCCAATCCATTCCATTCCACTCCGCTCCATTCCATTCCTCTGCACTCCATTTCACTCTAGTTCACTGCATTCCATTCCATTCTTCTCCTCTCCACTCCTTTCCATTCCTCTCCATTCCATTGCATTCCATTCCATTCCCCTACATTCCACTCCATTCCATTTCATTTCATTCCTTTCCATTCCATTCCATTCCACAACACTCCATTCCTTTCCACTCCACTCCAATCCCTTCCATGCCTCTCCATTCCATTCCACTCCACTGCATTCCATTCAACTCTGTTCCATTCCATTCCACTCCACACCATTCCCTTTCTCTCCACTCCATTTCATCCCATTCCAATCCATTTCATTCCACTCCACTCCACTCAATTCCATTCCATTCAACTCCATTCCATTCCAATACTTTCCGTTATATTCCTTTCCATTCCACTCCATTCCATTCCATTTTCTTCCACTACATTCCACTCTGTTCCATTCCACTCCATTCCATTCCACTCCGTTGCATTCCCCTCCATTACATACAAATCCACTCTACTCCATTACACTCCATTCCATTCCACTCCATTCCGCTCCACTCCATTCCATTCCACTGCATTCCACTTAATTCCACTCCATTCCTTTCCTCGCCACTCCACATCAATCTACTCCACTCCATTCCAATAAATACCACTCCATTCCACTCCATTCCTCTCTATTCCATTCCTTTAAATTCCATTCCATTCGACACAAATCCACTACTCCATTCAATCCTATTCCATTCTATTCCATACCACTCCACACCATTCCATTCCATTCCACTTCACTGCAATCCACTCCACTCCATTCGATTCCACTCCAATCCACTCCACTCCAATCCACTCCACTCCACTCCATTCCACTCCACCACAACCCATTCCATTCCATTTCATTCCACTCCACTGCAATCCACTCCACTCCATTCGATTCCACTCCAATCCACTCCACACCACTCCATTCCACTCCACCACAACCCATTCCATTCCATTCCATTCCAACCCATTCCAATCCACCCCATTACTCTCCACTCCACTCCATTCCACTCTACTCCATTCCACTCCACTCCATTTCACTCCTCTCCATTCTACTTCTCTCCATTCCAGTCCACTCCATTCCACTCCTCTCTATTCCGTTCAATTTCTTTTCGTTGCATAGCAATCCAATCCTTTGAATTACACTTCACTCCATTGCACTCCAGTCGACTCCACTCCACTCTAATCCACTGCACACCTGTCCACTACATTTCACTCCATTTCTTTCCAATCCATTCCAATCCACTCCTCTCCCTTCCATTCCATTCCATTTCATTCATTTTCACAACCCTCCACTCCAATGTGCTCCACTCCAATCCCCTCTGTTCCCTTACATTCCACTCGATTCCACTCCACTCCAATCCATTCCACTCTACTCCATTCCATTCCACTCCACATCATTCCATTCCTCTGCACTCCATTCCGTTCAATTCCATTTCATTCCATAACTTTCCACTCCATTGTATTCTCTTGTATTCCATTCCATTCCATTCCATTCCATTCCCCTCAATGCCACTCCATTCCACTCCACTCCACTCCACTCCGTTCCACTCCAATCGACACCACTCCTCTCCACTCCATTCAATTCAATCCCATTCCATTCCATTCAACTTCACTCTACTCCATTCCATTTCATTCCTTTCCAGTCACATCCACTCCGTTCCACTGACCTCCATTCATTTCCAATCCACTCCACTAAATTCCATTCCATTCCACTCCACTCCTTTCCACTTCATTCCATTCCACTAAACTCCATTCCATTCCTCTGCCCTCCATTCATTTCCACTCAACTCCACTCCATTCCACTCTATTGTACTCTATTCCAATCCATTCCACTCCACTGTACTCTATTCCATTGAATTCCACTCCACTCAACTCCATTCCACTCAACGCCATTCCACTCCAATCCATTCAAGTCCACTCCATTCCATTCTGTTCCATTTCACTCTTTTCCATTCCACTCCACTCCATTCCATTCCACTCCACTCTTTCCACTCCATTCCACTTCATTCCATTCCACTCAACTCCATTCCACACAACTGCATTTCATAACACTCTGCACCATTTCTTTCCCTTCCATTAAACTCCACTCCACTCCATTCCATTCCACTTCGTTCCTTTCGATTTCATTCTAATCCATTGCATTCCACTCCACTCCATTCCCTTCCAGTCCATTCCATTCCATTCCATGACACTCCATTCTATTCCAATCCATTCCACTCCACTCCATTCCATTCCACTCCTCTCTATTCCATTCCAGTCCATACCATTCCATTCCCCTGCAATCCATTCCATTCTATTCCATTCGAATCCATTCCTTTCCACTCAACTCCATTCCGTTCCACTCCACTCCATTCCACTGTATTCCACTCCATTACATTAGACTCCAATCCACTCCACTCCACTCAAATCCATTCCACTCTCCTCCTTTCCATTCCACTCCACTCCACTTCATTCCATTCTACTGCAATCCATTCCATTCAATTACTTTTCATTCCATAACATTCCACTCCATTGTATTGTGTTCTATTCCATTCCATTCCATTCCATTCCACTCAATGCCACTCCATTGCACTCCACTCTACTACAATCCACTCCACTCCACTCCGTTCCCCTCCAATCGACACCACTCCACTCCATTCAATTCCATTCCATTCAACTTCACTCCTCTCCATTCCATTTCATTCCATTACACTCAACTCCACTCCACTCCACTGCCCTCCATTCATTTCCACTGCAATCCACTCCGTTCCATTGCATTCCACGCCATTCCATTCCACTCCACTCCATTCCCGTTCACTATATTCCATTCCACTCTACACCCCTCAACTCCATTCCACTCCACTCCACTCCTTTCCACTCCATTATACTCTATTCCATTCCATTCCACTCCACTCCACTCCATTCCACTCCACTCCATTCCACTCCAATCCATTCAATTCCACTTCATTCCGTTCCATTCCATTTCACTCTGTTCCATTCCACTCCACTCCATTCCATTCCAGTCCACTCTTTCCACTCCATTCCACTTCATTCCATTCCACTCCACTCCACTCCACACCACTCCATTACATTTCACTCTTCTCCATTTCTTTCCATTCCATTATACTCCACTCCACTCCATTCCATTCCACTCCATTCCATTCCATTTCATACTACATTGCATTCCACTCCAATCCATTCCCTTTCACTCCATTCCATTGTATTCCACGACACTCCATTCTGTTCCAGTCCATTCAACTCCACTCCATTCCATTCCACTCCACTCCATTCTAGTCCATTCCATTCCTTTCCCATCCAATCCATTCCATTCTCTTCCACTTGAATCCTTTCCATTGCTCTCTACTCCATTCCCTTCCACTCCACTTCATTCGACTGCATTCCACTCCATTACATTCTACTTCAATCCACTCCACTCCACTCTACTCCACTACACTCCATTCCATTAAATTCCATTCCATTCCTTTCCATTCCATTCCATTCCGTTCTATTTCAATCCTTTCTACTCCACTCCCTTCCATTCCTTTATATTGCACTCCACTCTATTCAATTCGATTCTACTCCATTCTACTCCACTACTTTCCATTCCATTCCAAACGACTCCACACCACTACACTCAATTCTATGCCATTCTATTCCACAACATTCCACTCCAATCCATTCCGTTCCACTACATTCCATTCCACTCAACTCCATTCCAATCCACTCCACTTCATTTCATTCTACTCTACACCACTACACTCCATTCCATTCCGTTCCATTCCCTTCCATTCCATTTCATTCTATGTATTTCCATTACATTCCACTACTCTCCATTTCATTCCATTCCATTCCATGCCACTCCAATCCATTCATTTCCACTCCACTCCATTCCCTTCCATTCCATTCCTTTGCACTCCACCCAATGTCAATCCACCGCACTACAATCCAAACCACTCCAGTCCCTTGCTTTCCATTACAATTCATTCCATTTCATTCCATTGCAGTCTACTGCACTCCCCTGCATGCCAATCCACTCCACTCTATTCCCCTCCACTCCACTTCATGCCACTACATTCAACTCCATTCCATTCCACTCCATTCCATTCCAATCCACTCCACTCCAATCCACTAGATTGCCTTCCATTCCACTCCATTCAATTCCAATCCACTCCACTTCATTCCACTCCACTCCAATCCACTCCATTACACCCCACTCCATTCCATTCCACTGCACTCCACTCAACAGCACTCCACTACTATCCACTGCAGTCTATTCAACTTCACTCCGTTCAATTCCATTCCACTCCACTCCATTCTACTCCACTCCATTCCATTCCACACCACTCTGTTCCATTTCAGTCCATTCCATTCCATTCCACTTCCGCCCATTCCATTCAACCCCATTCCTATCCTCTCCTGTTCACTCTTCTCCACTCCACTCCATTCCACTCCAGTCCACTTCATTCCACCCAACTCCAATGCATTCCCATCTATTCCATTAAATTCCATTCCATTCCATTCCTTTCCATTCCATTCCATTCCACTACACTGCATTCTATTCCATTCCATTCCTTTCCACTTCACCCAAGTCCATTCCACTGAACTGCAGTCCAAATCAATCCAGTCCTTTCCATTCCATTACTATTCATTCCATTTAATTGCATTGCACTCCACTCCACTCCACTCCCTTCCAATCCACTCCACTCCATTCCAATCCACTCCACTCCATTCCAATACATTTTAGTCCATTCCATTCCACTCAATTTCATTCCATTGCACTCTGCTCCAATCCATTCCATTTCGTTCCACTCCACTCCATGCCATTCTGCTCCACTCCATTCCATTCCACTCAATGGAATTCCATTCCAATCCATTCCATTCCACTCCACTCCACTTCGTTCGTCTCCACTGCAGTCCACTCGACTCCACCCCACTCCGTTCAATTCAACTCCAATCCACCCCACTCCATTCCATTCCACTCCACTCAACTACACTGCACTACGATCCACTCCAATCCATTCGACTTCACTCCATTCTATTCAATTCCAATCCACTCCATTAATTTCCAATCCCCTCCATTCGCCTCCACTCCATTCCCGTCCACTCCATTCCATTCCGTTTCATTCCATTCCATTCCCCTCCACCCAATTCCATTCCATTCCATTCCATTCCACTCCATTCTATTCCACTCCATTCTATTCCACTACTCTCTATTCCACTCCATTCTATTCCACTCCACTCCATTCCTCACCACTCCACTCCATTCACCTCCACACCATTCCACTACACTTCATTTCACTACATTCCGTTCCGTTCCTCACCACTCCATTCCATTTCAGTCCATTCCATTCCATTCCATTCTATTTCCGTCCCTTCCTTCAACCCCATTCCACTCCTCTCCAGTACACTCTTCTCCATTCCACTCCATTCCATTCCATTCCTTCCCATCCCATTCCTTTCCATTCCATTGCACTACACTCCACTCCATTCCACTCCATTCCACTCCTCTCCTCTCAACTCAAATCCATTCCACTCCATTCCATTATATTCCATTCCCCTCTATTCTATTTGATTCCTCTCCATTCCAGTCAATTCCATTCGACACCACTCCACTCCACTCCACTCCATTCTATTGCATTCCCCTCGAATCCATTTCATTCCATTCCACTCCATTCTTTTCCAATCCACTCCGTTCCACTCCATTCTACTCCAATCCATTCCACTCCACTCCACTCCACGCAACTCCCCTCCATTCCACTGCACTCCACACGATTCCACTCTACATATTCCCCTCCATTGCAATCCATTTCACTCTACCCCACTCTTCCTTTCCATTCCATTCCATTCCACTCCACTCCACTCCACTCTACTCCAATCCAAGCCATTCCATTCCACTCCATTCCATTCCACTCCACTCCATTCCATTCCATTCCACTCCATTCCATTCCATTCCATTCCATTTCTTTCCAATCCATTCCATTCCTTTCCATTCCACTCCATTCCACGCCATTTCATTGCTATCCATTCCACTCCACTCCACTCCATTCCATTCTACCCCACTCCAATCCAATCCATTCCATTCCATTCCATTCCTTTCCATTCCATTCCATAGCATTGCACTCCACTCCACTCCATTGCATTCCACTCCATTCCATTTCATTCCACTCCAATTCATTTCATTGCATTCCATTCCACTCTACTCCACTCCTTTCCACTCCATTCCAATCCACTGCTCTCCATTCCACTCCACTGCATTTCATCCCATTCCACTCCACTCCATTACTCCTTATTCCATTCCACTCCTCTCCAATCCATACCACTATACCCCACTCCTTTCCACTCCCATCCACTCCATTCCACTGCACTCCATTCCGTTCTACTCCTCTCCATTCTGTTCCACTCCATTTCATTCCATTCCATTCTATTCAACTCCATTCCATTCCATTCCATATCACTCCACTCCACTGCATTCCATTCCATTCCATTCCACTGCTCTACACTCCATACCGTTCCAATCCATTCCACTCCATTGCTTTCCATTTCACTCCATTTCATTCCATTCCATTTCACTTGACTCCATTCAATTCCAATCCATTGCATTCCATTCCATTCAACTCCATTCCCTTCCATTTCACTCCATTGCATTCCATTCCACTGCACTCCACTCCACTCAACTCAATTCCATTCAATTCCATGTCATTCCAAACCAATCCACTCCACTCCATTCCATTCCATTCCACTCCATTCCAGTCCACTCCACCCTATTCCATTCTACTCAACTCTATTCCACTGCAGTTCATTCAAGTCCACTCCATTGCAATCCACTCCATTCCATTCCTTTCCTTCGAAATACCTTCCATTGAACCTCACTCTACTCCATTCCATTACACTGCACTCCATTCCACTCCATTACAGTCAATTTCATTTCACTCCACTCCACTTCATTCCATCCCATTCCAATGCATTCCGTTCCGCTCCACTCAACTCTATTCCATTCCACTCCACTCCACACCACTCCACTCAAGTACATTTCTTTCCACTCCACACAACTACACTCCACTACAATCCACTCCACTCCATTCGACTTGACTCCAGTCTATTCTATTCCACTGCACTCCGTTACACTCCAATGCACTCATTTCCCCTCCACTCCATTCCATTCCATTCCATTCCATTCCATTCCATTCCATTCCATTCCATTCCATTCCACTCCATTCCAATCCATTGCATTCCATTCTACTCCATTCCTCTCCACTCCACTCCATTCAACTCCACACCAGTCCACTCCACTCCATTCCATTCCACAGCACTCAATTCCATTTCATTCCATTCCATTCCACTACATTCCACTTCCGTCTCTTCCATTCAACCACATTCCACTCCTCTCCAGTACACTCTTCCTCACTCCACTCCACTGTATTCCATTCCATTCCATTCTATTCCATTCCATTCCATTCCATTCCATTCCCCTCCTCCCCTCTCCATTCCACCTCACACCACTTCTCTCCACTCCTTTCCACTCCATTCCATTGCAATCCACTCGATTCAATTCCATTCCTTTCCACTCAATTCTATTCCACTCCACTGCATTCTAATCCATTCCGTTCCACTCCACTCCACTCCACGCCACTCCACTTCTTTCCACTCCATTCCACACGACTCCACTCTGCAGAAATTCTCTCGATTACTTTCCACTTCACTGTACTTCACCCCACTCCATTCCATTCTGTACAACTCCACTCCACTACACTCTAATCCACTCCAATACATACGATTCCCGTCTATTCCATTCTACTCCACTCCATTCCATTCTACTGCAATCCATTCCTCTCCAATCCATTCCATTCCACTCAACTCCATTACATTTCTGTCCATTCCTTTCCACTACATTCCAATCCATTCCACGCCATTCCATTCCTTCCTTTCCATTACAATCCAATACAATCCACCCCATTCCACTCCAATCCATTCCATTCTATTCCTTTTCATTCCATTCCATTCCATTCCAGTCCACTACACTTCGTTGCATTCCACTACACTCCTTTCCATTCTAATCTACTCCTTTCCATTCCATTCCACTTCATTCCAATCCATTCCACGCCATTCCATTCCTTCCTTTCCATTCCTTTCCTTTCCAATCCACTCCACCCCACTCCATTCCAAGTCATTCCATTCCTTCCCTTCCATTCCTTCCCCTTCCACTGCACTTCACTCCACTCCACCCGACTCCATTCCAATCCATTCCAGGTCATTCCATTCCTTCCCTTCCATTCCTACCCCTTCCACTGCACTGCACTTCCCTCCACTCCACCCCACTCCATTCCAATCCATTCCATTCCTTTCCTTTCCAAACAATTTCATTCCATTCCATTCCTCTCCACTCCACTCCATTTCATTAAACTCAATTCCATTTCATTCAGCTCCAATTCATTTCATTCCATTCCATTCCATTCCATTCTACTCCATTCCTTTCCATTCCATTCCAATCCACTCCTTTCCATTCCACTCCACTCCACTTCATTCCAATCCACTTCACTCCATTCCACCCTACTACATTCCACTTCTCTCCACTCCATTGCACTCCACACCACTCTGTCCCATTCCAATCCATTCCATTCCATTCCACTCCACTCTATTCCATTCCATTCTATGCCATTCCAAATCAATACTCTGAACTCCACTCCATTCCATTCCACTCCAATCCATTCCATTCCACTCCATTAGATTCCATTCTACTCTATTCCACTCCTGTCCATTCCACTCCACTCCATTGCATTCCACTCCATTCCATTCCATTCCTTTCTACATTCCATTCGAATCCACTCTACTTCATTCCATTCCATTCCATTTCATTACATTCCATTCCACTGAATTCAGTTTCACGCCACTGGACTTCACTACATTCCATCCCGTTCCATTGCGTTTAATTCCACTCCACTCCACTCCATTCTATTCCACTTCAGTCCTCTCCAGTACAGTCCCCTCAACACCATTCGAGTCCAATCCACTCTGCTCCATTCGACTCCACTCCATTCCACTCCACTCCATTGATTTCAACTCTCATCCATTCCTATCCACTCCATTCCAATCTATTCCACTCGACTCCATTCCACTCCACTCCTTTCTATTCCATTCCATTCCATTCTATTCCATTCCATTCCATTCCATTCCATTCCATTCCATTCCATTCCATTCCATTCCTTTCCATTCCATTCCATTACACTCCACTCCATTACAATCCACTCCATTCCACTCCACACCATTCCGTTCCACTCCTCTCCATTCCATTCCATTCCACTGCATTCCATTCCATTCCATTCAACTCCATTCCATTCCTTTCCATTCCACTCCTCTCCTGTTAATTCCTTTCCTTTCCCGTCCACTACACTACACTCCATTTTTTTCCAATCCATTCCACTCCATTGCACTCCATTCTACTCCACTCCGTTCCATTCCACTACACTACTTTATTTTCTATTCCTTTCCATTCCATGCCATTCCACACAAACCACTCTACTCCACTCCGTGCCATTCGAATCCATTCCATTCCACTCCACTCCATTCCACTCCACTGAACTCTATTCCACTCCATTCCGTACCACTCCACTCCATTGCACTCCACTCCATTCCAATCCATTCCTTTCCACTCCACTCAATTACACTCCTTTCCATTCCACTCCACTACACTGCTTTCCGTTCCACTACACTCCATTCCACTCCATTCCGCTCCATTCCATTCCACTCCACTTCATTCCACCCATTACGTTACATTACATTCCAATCCACTCCACTCAATTCCATTCCACACCACTCCACTCCATTCCACTCCAAACTTTTCCAGTCCACTTCATTCGAATCCTCTTCATTCGACTCCATTACACTCCACTGCATTCCACTCCACACCGTTCATTTCCATTCCAATCCATTCTATTCCATTCCATTCCATTCCACTTCACTATACTCCACTCCACTCATTTCCGTTCCATTCCACTCCACTCCACTACACTTCAAACCAATTCTTTCCACTCCACTCCGTTCCATTACACTCCACTACCATCTATTGGACTCCACTGCATTCCACTCCACTCCATTCTATTCCATTCCATTCCATTACACTCCATTCCACTCCTCTCCATTCCACTCCACTGCAATCCACTCCATTCCATTCCATTCCATTCCATTCCATTCCACTTCACTCCAATCCATTCCATTCCATACTTTTCCACTCCATTCCACTCCACTCCACTCCACTTCAGTATATTTAATTTCACTGAATTTTAATCCATTCCATTCCAATCCACTCCACTCTTCTTCACTTCACTCGGCTCCATTCCTACCCATTCCATTCCATTCCATTCCACTCCACTCCATTCCTCTCCACTCCATTCCCCTCCACTCCATTCCGCTCTACGTCTTTCCATTCCATTCCATTCCAGTCCATTCCATTCCACTCTACTCCATTCCATTCCATTCCACTCCATTCCACTCTACTGTATTCCATTCCACTCCATTGTGCTCCACTCCATTCCACTCCAAACCATTCCATTCCATTCCATGCCACTCCACCCCACTCCATTCCATTCTATACCTTTCCACTCCATTCCACTCCTCTCCACTCCACTCCTCTACATTTAATTTCACTGCATTTTAATCCATTCCATTCCAATCCACTCCAATCCTCTTCGCTGCACTCCACTCCATTACTACCCATTCCATTCCATTCCTCTCCACTCCACTCCATTCCTCAGCACTCCATTCTGTTCTACGTCTTTCCATTTTATTCCATTCCACTCCATTCCATTCCACTCTACTCCATTCCATTCCATTCCACTCCATTCCACTCTATTCTACTCCACACCATTCCATTCTCCTCCATTCTATTCCACTCCACTCCATTCCAATCCACTCCATTCCACTACATTCAGTTCCATTCCACTCCTTTCCACTCATCTCCACTCGATTCTATTCCACTCCATTCCAATACACTAATCTCCATTTCGCTCTACTCCATTCCATTCAACTCCAGTGCATTCCATTCCATTCCACTCCATTCCATTCTATGCCATTTCACTTCACTCCGTTGCATTCAATTCCAATCCACTCCAATCCACTGTACTAAAATCCACTCCATTGCATTCCACTTCACTCTACTCCACACCACTCCATTCCATTCCACTCTACTCCACTTCACTCCACTCCTCTGCAATTCTTTGTGCTACACTCCATTCCATTCCACTCCACTACATTCCATTCAACTCCACTGCATTCCACTACACTCCATTCCATTCCATTCCACTCCATTTCTTTCAATTCCAATCCAATTCACTCCATTCCACTCCACTCCATTCTATTCCACTCAACTCCATCCATTCCACTCCCCTCCATTCCATTGAACTTCATTTCATTCCATTCCATTCCATACCATTCCATTCCATTCCCTTGCATTCGAATCCACTCCACTCCATTCCATTCCTTTCTTCTCCTCTCCATCCCATTCCAGTCTATAACATCCCATTCCATTTCTCTCCATTCCATTCCATTCCACTCCATTCCATTCTTCCATTCCATTCTTTTCCATTCCGCTCCACCCCCCTCGACTCCTCTCCAATCCATTCAGTTTGTTTCCTTTCCAGTCCATTCCATTCCACTCCTCTCCACTACATTGCATTCCACTCCATTCCATTTCAATCCACTCCAATGTATTTCATTCCATTCCATTCCTTTACACTCTACTCCATTCCTTCCCACTCCATTCCAATCCACACCACTCCATTCCAATCCACTCCACTTCATTCCATTACACTCCTCTGCATTCCAATCCACCCCACTCCATTCCATTCCACTCCACTCCACTCAACTACAATCCACTACAATCCACTTCACTCCATTCTACTTCAATCCATTCAATTCCATTCCAATCCACTCCGTTACACTCCAATCGCCTCCATTCCCCTCCACTCCATTCCATAATATTCCATTCCTCTCCATTCCATTCCATTCCACTCCACTCCATTCCACTCCATTCCACTCCACACCATTCCACTCCACTCCATTCCACTGCACTCCATTCCATTCCACACCACTCCATTCCATTTCAGTCCATTATTTTCCTTTGCATTCCACTTCAATCCATTCCTTTCAACCCCACTCCACTCCTCTCCCGTACACTCATCTACACTCCACGCCACTCCATTCCACTCCACTCCATTCCAATCCAATCCACTCCTCTCCTCTCCACTCAACTCCAATCCATTCCAATCCTTTCCATTACATTCCGTTACAGTCCTATCTCTTCCATTAAAATCCATTCCATTCAATGGCATTCCATTCCAGTCCACTCAATTTCACTCCATTGCATTGCACTCCTCTCGATTCCAATCCATTCAATTCCACTCCATTCTATTCCACTCCACTCCTTTCCACTCCATTCTACTCCACTCCACACGACTGCACTCTACATAAATTCACTCCATTCCATTCCACTTCACTCTACTCCACTCCACTCCATTCCATTCCACTCCCCTCAACTGCAATCTACTCCACTCCAATCCATTCAACTCGACTCCATTCCATTCCACTCTACTCCATTCCATTACACTCCACTCCATTCCATTCAAATCCTTTCCATTCCATTCCATTCCATTCCAGTCCATTCCAACCCATTCCATGCGATTGCATTTCTTCCCTTCCATTCCTTCGCATTCCACTCAACTCTACTCCTCTCCACCCCACTCCACTTCAATCCATTCCCTTCCTTTCCTTTCCCTTCCATTTCATTACATTCCACTCCACTCCATTCCATTCTACTCTACTCCATTCCATTCCACTCCACTCCATTCCATTCTACTCTACTCCATTCCATTCCACTCCACTCCATTCCATTCCAATCCATTCCAATCGAATCCATTCCACTCAATTCCAACCCTTTCCATGCCATTGCATTTCTTGACTTCCATTCCTTTCCATTCCACTCCACTCCACTCCACTCCACCCCACTCCACTCCAATCCACTCCAATCCATTTCATTCCTTTCCTGTCCATTCCATTCCACTCCACTCCACTCCATTGCATTCCATTCCATTCCATTTCATTCCACTCCAATTCATTTCATTCCATTCCATTCAATTCCACCCTACTCCATTCTTTTCCACTCCATTCCAATCCACTTTACTGCATTCCACTCCACTCCTCTTCATTCTTTCCACTCCACTCCATTCCACTACAGTGCATTCCACTCCAATCCACTCCTTTCCTCTCCACTCTACTTCACTCTATTCCATTCCACTCCTTTCCATTCCATTCCATTCAACTCCATTCCATTCCTTTCCATTCCACACTACTCCATTCCATTCCGTTCCATTCCACTCCACTACACTCCATTCCTTTCCAATCCATTCCATTCCATTTCACTCCAATACATTCCATTCCCCTCCACTTCTTTCCGTTCCAATCTATTGCGTTAGATTCCACTCCAATCCATTCACTTGCATTTCACTTCATTCCATTCCATTCCACTCCACTCCACTCCTTTCAATTCCATTCCATGCCCTTCCAAACTAATCCACTACACTCCATTCCTTTACTCTCCATTCCATTGCACTCCACTCCATTCCATTCCACTCAACTCTATTGCACTGCAGTCCCATCCAATCCACTACATTGCACTCCAATCCATTCCATTCCACTCCACTCCACTCCATTCCTATCAACTCCACTAAATTCCATTCCATTCCACTAAATTCCATTCCCCTTCACTCCATTCTACTTCATTACATCCCGTTCCATTGAATTCCATTCCACTCCACTCCACTGCATTCCTTTCCACTCCACTCCACTCCAGAACACTCCATTGAACTTCATAAGATTCCACTCTACTCCGCTCCATTCCACTCCACTCCATTCCACTCCACTCCAAGCTTTTCCACTCTCCTCCTTTCCATTCCTCTCCATTCCAATCTATTCCACTCCGTTCCATTCCACTCCACTCCATTCCACTCCACTCCACGATTTTTCACTCCCCTCCTTTCCACTCCAATCCATTCCAATCCATTCCAATCCATTCCATTCCATTCCACTTCACTCCATTCCACTCCACTCCATTTCATGCCACTCCACTCCATTCCTTTCCACTTCATTCCATTCCACTCCATTCCATTCCATTCTGTTCAACTTCATTCTTTTCAACTACATTCCGTTCCATTCCATTCAACCCCATTCTACATTCCTTTCCATTCCTCTCCTCTCCACTCAATTTCATTCCCTTCCAATCCACTCCTCTACACTCTATCCCTTTCCAATCCATTTCACGCCATTCCATTCCATTCTACTCCACTCGTTCCATTTCCTGCCACTCCTTTTCGTTCCATTCTACTGCATTCCATGCGATTCCACACCAATCCACTCCACTCCATTCCATTCTAATCCATTCCATTCCACTATACTCCATTCAATTCCACTTAACTCTATTCCACTCCACTCCATTCCACTCCACTCCATTGCACTGCACTCCATTCCATTCCACTCCTTTCAACTCCATTCCATTCCACTCCACTCCACCTCATTCCATTCCACTTCAATCCATTCCACTCCATTCCATTAAATTACATTCCACTCCACTCCACTCCATTCCATCCCATTCCTTTCCATTCCATACATTTCTACTCCATTCAACTCCACTACATTCCACTCCACTCCACTGTGTTCAATTTCACTCCATTCCACTCCATTCCTTTCCACTCCACTGCAATCTTCTTCACTCCACTCCACTCCATTCCTGCCCATTCGATTCCATTCCATTCCCTTCCACTCCACTCCATTCCGCTCTACTACATTCCATTCCATTCCAATACACTCCATTCCTTTCCACTCCACTCCATTCCATTCCATTCCACTGCACTCCACTCCACTCTATTCCACTCCACTCCATTCCATTCCATCCATTCTATTGTACTCCACTCCACTCCACTCCATTCCACTACATTCCATTCCATTCCTCTCCCCTCCATTCTCTTCCACTGCTTTCCAAGACACTCCACTCTATTCCACTCCACTCCATTCTATTCCACTCCACTACATTCCATTCCATTCCACTCCGTTCCATTCTATTCCATTGCACTCCACTCCTTTACTTTCCATTCCATTACACTCCATTCCACTCCACTCTACTAAAATACACTGCATTCCATTCCAGTTCACTCTACTCCACTCCTATCCATTCCATTCCATTCCATTCCATTCCACTCCACTCAACTCCACTCTACTCCATTCCGTTCTATTCCATTCCACTCCAATCCTTTCCATTCAATTCCATTCCATTCCAGTCAATTCCATCCCATTCCCTGCCATTTTATTTCTTCCCTTCCATTCCTTTCTATTCCACTCCACTCTACTCCACCCCACTGCAGTACAATCCATTCCATTCCTTTCCTTTCCGTTCTATTCCATTCCATACCAATCCACCCCACTCCATTGCATTCCACTCCATTCCATTTCATTCCACTCCAACTCATTTCGTTCCTCTCCATTCCATTCCACCCTACTCCATTCCTTTCCACTCCATTCCAATCCATTTTACTCCATTCCACTCCACTCCACTTCATTCCGTTCCACGCTACTCCATTCCACTCCTATAAACTCCATTCCACTTCATTCCACTCCATTAGACTCCAATCCACTCCATTCCACTCCACTCTACTACACTCTATTCCATTCCACTCCTTTCCATTCCATTATATTCAACTCCATTCCATGCCATTCCAATCCACACCAATCCATTCCGTTCCTTTCCGTTCCCCTACAGTACACTCAATTCATTTCCAATCCATTCCACTCCATTTCATTCCATTTCACTCCACTCCATTCCATTCCCTTCCACTTAATTCCGTTTTAATCAATTGCATTCCATTCCATTCCACTCCTTTCACTTACATTTCACTCCATTTCATTTCATTTCATTCCATTCCATTCCATTCAATGCCATTCCAAACCAATCCACTCCACTCCACTCCATTCCATTCCACTCCATTCCACGCTTTACCAATCCCCACCTTTCCATTCCTCTCCATTCCAATCCATTCCAATCCAATCCATTCCACTCCACTCCGTTCCATTCCAATGCATTCCATTCCATTCCACTTCACTCCATTCCACTTCACCCCATTCCATTCCACAACACTCAACTCCATTCCATTCCATTCCACTTCACTCCATTCCTCTCCACTCCATTCCATTCCACTCCACTCCATTGCATTCCATTCCACTTCATTCCATTCCTCTCCATTCCACTCCATTCTATTCAACTTCATCCCATTCCATTCCATTCCATTCCATTCTATCCCATTCCATTCCATTCCATTCCCTTACATTCCTTTCCACCTCCTTCTACATTCTATAACATTCCATTCCCCTCCACTCAATTCCCTTCCGACCTACTCCTCTCCACTACAATCCATTCCTTTCCAATGCATTCCACGCCATTCCATTCCATTCTACTCCATTTTGTTCCATTCCACTCCACTCCTTTCCGTTCCATTCCACTCCATTCCGTGCCTTTAGGCACCTATCAACTCCACTCCACTCCACTCCATTCCATTTGACTCCATTCCATTCTACTACACTCCATTCAATTCCTCTCAACTCTAATGCACTCCACCTCATTAAATTCAACTCCTTTCCACTCCATTCCACTCTGCTGCATTCCATGCCACTACACTTCATTCCACTGCATTCCACTCCATGCCATTCCACTCCACTCTAATCCATTCCATCCCATTCCATTCCATTCCTTTCCAATCCAGTCCACTTCATTCCATTCCATTCCACTCCATTCCACACCACTCCTTTCAACTCCACTACACTGCATTCAAATTCTCTCCATTCCTCTGCATTCCCTTCCACTCCACTCCACTCTTTTAACTCCACCGTAATCCATTCCTGCCCATTCCATTCCATTCCCTTCTAATCCAATCCTCTCCATTCTACTCCACTCAATTTTGTTCTACTTCATTCCATTACATTGCATTCCACTCCATTCCTTTCCACTCTACTCCATTCCCTTCCATTCCACTGCATTCCACTGCATTCCACTCCACTCTATTCCTCTCTACTCTATTCCACTCCACTCCATTCCATTCCACTCTATTACACTCTACTCCACACCACTCCACTCTATTCCACTACATTCCATTCTATTCCACTCAACTCCATTTTATTCCCCTCTATTTCACTACACTCCACTCAATTCGACTCCACTCCATTCCATTCCACTCCACTTCATTCCATTCCATTCCAATCCATTCCATACTATTCTATTCCACTCCACTTTTTTCCATTGCATTCCATTACATTCCTCTTCAAGCCACTCTACTAAAATCCACTGCATTCCATTCCACTTTACTCTACTCCACTCCACTCTATTCCATTCCACTCCACTCGACTCCACTACACTCCAGTCCTCTCCAACACATTCCACTCAACTCCATTCCATTCCACTCCGCTACATTCCATTCCACCCCACTGCATTCCACCTCAGGCCTTTCCTTTTCATTCCACTCCATACCATTCCATTCCAACGACTCCACTCCATTCCACTCCACGTCATTTCATTCCAATCAATTCCATTCCATTGCATTCCACTGCAATCCAATCTATTTCATTCCATTCCATTCCTTCCATTCCATTCCTTTCCATTCCTCTTCACTCCACACTACACCACTCCAGTTCATTCCATTCTTTTCCTTTTCATGCCATTCTATTCCATTCCAATCCACTCCACTCCAGTGCATTCCACTCCATTCCATTTCATTCCACTCCAATGCATTTCATTCCATTACATTACATTCCACTCTACTCCGTTCCTTCCACCCATTGCAATTGATTCCTCTCCATTCCACTCCACTCCACTTCATTCCATTCCACTCCACTCCATTCCACCCCAGTCCATTCCACTCCTCTCCACTCCATTACACTCCACTCCACTCCATTTCACTCCACTCCATTCCATTCCATTCCACCCCATTCCATTAAACTTCCCTCTATTCTATTCCACTCTTCTCCATTCCATTCCATTCCAACCCACTCCACTCCACTCCATTCCATTCCTTTCCATTCCATTCCACTCCATTCCATTGCACTACACGCTTTTCCACTCCCCTCCATTCCATTCCACTCCATTCCAATCCATTCAACTCCGCTCAATTCTACTCCAATCCATTCAATTCTATTTCACTGCATTCCATTCCATGCCTTTCCACTTCACTCCACTCCACTCCAGTCCATTTCAATTCATTGTACTCCATTCTATTCCATTCTACTCCACTACCTTCCATTCTACTCCTCTCCTTCCATTCCATTCAATTCCATTACATGCCTTTCCACACCAATCCACTCCACTCCACTACATAGCATTCGACTCCTTTCGAGTCCACTACACTCCATTCCATTCCACTGAACTCTTCCACTCCACTCCACTCCTTTGCATTCCACTCCATTCCATTGCATTCCTTTCCACTCCAATCCATTTCGTTATATTACCCTCCATTCCATTCCACTACACTCCATTCCACTCCATTCCACTCCACTCCATTCCACTCCATTCCACTCCGCTCCAGTCCACTCCATTTCATCCTATTCCATTGCATTCCATTCCAATCCACTCCACTACATTGCATTCCACTCCACTCCCTTCCACTTCACTACAATCGTTTCCACTCCACTCTATTCCAATCCTCTCCATTCGACTCTATTCCAGTCTATTTCATTCCACTCCAATCCATTCCATTCCGTTCCACTCCATTCCATTCCATTCCATTCCACTCCATTCCGTTCCACTTCACTCCATTCCGCTCCACTCCATGTCACTCCAATCCACTCCACTCCAATGCATTCTATTCCATTCCATTCCACTCAACTCCACTACAATCCATTCCATTCCATACATTTTGATACCATTCCAGTCCACCCATTCCACTCCACTACATTAAATTTCACTCCATTCCACTCCATTTCTTTCCACTCCACTCCACTCTTCTTCACAGCATACCACTCCATTCCTGCCCATTCCATTAAATTCCATTCCATTCCATTCCACACCACTCCACTCCATTCCTCTCTACTTCATTCCATTCCATTCAATTACACTCCATTCCATTCCACTCCTCTACATTCCTTTTCATTCGACTCCATTCCACTCCACTCTATTCCACGGCACTCCATTCCATTCCACTCTATTCTATTCCACTCCACTCCACTCTACTCCATTCCACTACATTCCATTCCACTCACTGCTTTCCATTCCACTCTATTCTATTCCACTCCACTCCACACTACTCCATTCCACTGCATTCCATTGCACTCACCCCTTTCCATTCCACTCCACTCAATTCTATTAAAACCCATTCTAATACACTCCACTCCATTCGTCTCCACTACGTTCCACTCCACTCCACTCCACTCCATTGCATTCAATTCCACTCCGTTCCATTCTATTCCATTACACTCCACTCCATTACACTCCATTCCACTCCACTCCCTTACAGTCTGCTAAATTCCACTCCATCCATTCCATTTCACTCTACTACACTCCACTCCTTTCCATTCCATTCCTCTCCACTACACTCCAATCCAGTGCACTCCACACCACTCCATTCCATTCCACTCCACTACATTCCATTCCACTACTCTGTAATCCATTCCTCTCCATTCCATTCCATTCCACTCTATTCCATTCCACTCCAATCCACTTCACTCCATTCCACTCCACTCCAGTCTGCTAAAATCTACTCCATCCATTCCATTTCACTCTACCACACTCCACTCCTTTCCATTCAATTCCACTCCACTTCACTCCACTCCTATGCACTCCACACCACTCCATTCCATTCCACTTCACTACATTTCTTTCCACTCCTCTTCATTCCATTCCTCTCCAGTCCATTCCATTCCACTCTATTCCATTCCATTGTGATCAACTTCACTCGATTCCACTGCACTCCATTCCATTCCAATCCACTCCGTTTCATTCCACTCCTCTCCTTTCCATTCAGCTTCATTCTATTACTTTCCATTGAACTCCATTCCATTCCATTGCATTCCAATACACTCCACCCCAATCCCTTCCATTCCACTCCACTCCATTCCTTTTCACTCCATTGCATTCCACTGCAATGCAATCTATTCCACTTCATTCCATTCCTTCCATTCCATTCCTTTCCATTTCTCTCCACTCCACATCACACCACTCTAGTTCATTGCATTCTTTTCGTTTCCATGCCATTCTATTCCATTCCACTCCACTCCACTCCATTGCACTCCACTGCATTCCATTTCATTCCACCCCAATGCATTTCATTCCATTCCATTACTTTCCACACTTCTCCATTCCTTTCCACCCATTGCAATTGATTTCTCTCCAATCCACTCCACTCCACTTCATTCCATTAGACTCCACTCCATTCCACCCCATTCCATTCCACTCCATTCCATTCCACTCCTCTCCACTCCGTTACACTCCACTCCACTCCATTCCACTCTACTCCATTCCATTCCATTCAACCCCATTCCATTAAACTTCCCTCTATTCTATTCCACTCCTTTCCGTTCCATTCCATTCCATTCCATTCCACTCCAATCCACTCCACTCCATTCCAATCCACTCCACACCACTCCACTCAATTCCAATCCGTTCCATTCCACTCCACTACACTCCATTCATTTCCAATCCATTCTACCCAATTCCATTGCATTTCACTCCACTCCTTTCAAGTCCACCCCACTCCGTTTCATTCCAGTCCTTTACATTCAATTTCATTCCTCTCCATTCCATTCCATTTCATTCCATTACATTCCATTCCACCCCGTTACATTCCATTCCACTCCACTCCACTCCACTCCTTTCGTTTTCATACCATTCCATGCCATTCCACACCAATCCACTTCACTCCACTCCATTCCATTCCACTCTACTCCCTTCCATTCCATTCCACTGCATTCAATTCCAGTCAACTCCATTCCACTCCAATTCATTCCACTCCACTCAATTACATTCCACTCAACTCCATACCACTACATTGCATTCCAGTCCACTCCATGGCACTCCACTTCATTCTATTACATTCCTTTTCACTTCATTCCATTGCAATCCACTCCACTCCACTCTATTCCATTCCATTCCAGTCCATTTCACTCTATTCCACAGAATTCCATTCTGCTCCACTCCATTTAACTCCATTATATCCCATTCTATTCCATTCCATTCCACTGCACTCCACTCCAATCCATTCCAATCTGTTCCCTTCCATTCCACTACACTCCATTCCTTTCCAGTCCATTCTACCAAATTCCATTGCATTTCACCCCACTCCTTTCAAGTCCACCCCAATCTGTTGCATTCCAATCCATGACATTCCATTTCATTCCACTCCATTCCATTCCATTTCACTCAATTACATTCCTTTCCACTCAATTCCATTCCATACCATTCCACTCCACTACATTCCATCCCATTCCATTGCATTCCTTTCCACTTCACTCCACTCCATTCTATTCCACTCCACTCCAATACGATGCACTCTAGTCCTTTCGAGTCCACTCCACTCCGTTCCATTCCACTCCACTCCATTCCACTCCACTCCATTCCATTACATTCCACTCCATTCCATTCCATTCCTTTCCACTTCACTGCGTTCCGCTACACTCCATTCCATTCCACTCCACTCCATTCCATTCCATTCTACTCCATTCCATTCCACTGCATTCCATTCCATTCCATTCAGCTCCATTCCATTGCATTCCATTCCATTCTCCTCATCTCCACTCCATTCTCCTCATCTCCACTCCATTCCATTCTGTTACACTCCAATACACTACACTCCATTACTTTCCATTCCATTCCATTCCATTCCATTCTACTCCACTCTGTTCAATTCCACTCCACTCCTTTCTGTTCCATTCCATTCCATGACAATGCACACAAATCCACTCCACTCCACTGCATTCCATTCGCCTCCTTTCCATCTTAATACATTTCATTCTATTCCACTCCACTCCATTGCACTCCACTCCATTACATTCCATTCCTTTACACTCCATTCTATTACAATCCACCTCAATCCATTCCATTCCACTCCATTACACTACATACCATTTCACTCCATTCCACTCCACTCCATTCTATTTCACTCCATTCCATCCCATTCCATTCCATCCCATTCCCCTCCACTCCATTCCGTTCCATTCCACTCCACTCCATTCCAGTCCACTCCAATATTTTCCTCTCCACTCCATTGCAATCCTCTCCATTCCACTACAGTCCACTTCACTCCCATCCTCTCCACACCATTCCACTCCACTCGACTAGATTTCACTCCTTTCTTTTCCATTCCATTCCATTCCATTCCATTCCATTCCGTTCCATTCCACGACATTCCATTCCATTCCATTCCATTCTTTTCCACTCCTTTCCTCTCCACTGCACTCCACTATATTCAATTTCACTCTATTCCACTCCATTCCAGTCCACTTTTCTTCAATCCACTCTACTCCATTCCTGCCAATTCCATTCCATTTCATTCCATTCCACTCCACTCCATTCCACCCCACTCCATTCCGCTCTACTTCATCCCATTCCATTCCATTCCACTACATTACATTCCACTTAACTCCACTCATCTCCATTCCACTCCATTCCATTCCATTCATCTTCATTCCATTCCACTCCAGTCCATTCCATTCCACTCTATTCCACTCTGCTCCATTTGATTCCACTCCTTTCTATTCCACTCCACTCCACTCCAGTCCATTCCACTACATTCCATTCCACTCCATTCCATTCCATTCAACTCCACTCCATTCTATTCCACTCCATTCTAATACACTGCACTGCATTCGACTCCACTCCATTCCATTAAACTCCCCTCCATTCCACTCCATTCCATTCAATTCCATTTCCCCCACTACATTCCATTCCATTCCTCTCCACTCCATTCAACTCTACTAAACTCCACTCCATTCCATTCCACTTCACTGTATTCCACTCCACTCCATTCCATTCCACTCCACTCAACTCTACTAAAATCTACACCATTCCATTCCACTTCATTGTATTCCACTCCACTCCACTCCGTTCCACTCCATTCCGTTCCACTCCACTCCACTACACTCCAAACCAATACATTCCACTCCACTCCATTCCATTGCAATCTACTCCATTCCATTCCAATCCACAGCATTCCACTCCACTCCATTCCTTTCCATTCCGCTCCATTCCATTCGATTCCATTCCATTCCATTCCATTCCTTTCCTTTCCTCTTCACTCCATTCCACTCCACTCCATTCCAATCCACTCCACTCCACTCCATTTTATTCCATTCTATTCCATTCCATTCCACCTCAATTCCTTTTCTTTCCATAACTTTCCACTGCATTCCACTCCACTCCACTCCACTGCATACAATTTCACTCCATTCCACTCCATTCCATTCCACTCCACTCCACTCTTCTTCACTGCACTCCCGTCCATTCCTGCCCATTCCATTCCACTCCACTCCCCTCCACTCCATTCCACTCCACTCCATTCTGCTATACTTCATTCCATTCCAATCCATTCCATTCGATTCAATTCCCCACCACTCCATTCCACTCCATTCCACTCCAGTCTTTTCCACTCAACACCATTCCATTCCACTCCATTCTATTCCACTCCACTCTATTCCACTACATTCTATTCCACTCCACTCCATTCCACTACATTCCATTCCATTCGCTTCATTCCATTCAACTCCACTCCATTCTATTCCAATCCATTCCAATAGACTACACTCCATTCTACTCCACTCCATGCCATTCATCTACACTCCATTCAATTCCATTCCACTCCGTTCCATTCTCTTCCATTCCACTCCACTCCATTCCATTCAACTCCATTCCACTCCACTACACTCCACTCTTCTAAAATCCACTCCATTCCATTCCACTTCACTCCATTCCACTCCACGCCATTCCATTCCGTTCCATTTTACTCCAATCCACTCCACTCTACTCCAATACATTCCACTTTTCTCCATTCCATTCCATTCCACTACATTCCATTCCTCTCCACTGCATTCCACTCCACTCCATTATATTCAATTCCAATCCACTTCACTGCATTCCACTCCACTGTATTCCATTGCACTACATTCCATTCCATTCCACTCTACTCCATTCCATTCAACTCCTTTCAATTCCATTACATTCAACTCCATTCCATTCCATTCCATTCCAGTCCACTCCATTCGATTACATTCCACTCCACTCCATTCCATTTTACTCCACTCCATCCCATTCAAATGCATTCCATTCAATTCCCTTCCACACCTTTCCAATCCATTACACTCCATTCCATTCTATTCCTTTCCTTTCCGCTCCACTCCACTGGACTCCATTCCAATGCATTCCATTCCTTTGCTTTCCATTCCATTCCATTCCATTCCATTCCATTCCACTCCACTCCACTCCATTACGTTGATTCCACTCCATTTCATTCCACTTCAATTCATTTCATTTCATTCCATTCCATTACACTCAATTGCATTCATTTCCACTCCATTCCATTCCACTCCACTCCTTTCCACTAAACTCCACTTCATTTGATTACACTCCACTCCATTCCACCACACTCCATTCCACTCTTCTCCACTCCATTCCACACCACTCCACTCCATTCCACTCCACTTCATTCCATTCCATTCCACTCCATTCCATTCCACTCCACTCTATTCCCATCTACTCCTTTCCATTCCATTCCATTCAACACCATTCCATTCCATTCCATTCCATTCCACTCCAATGCAATCCATTCCATTGCATTCCATTCATCTCGACTACACACCATTCCTTTCCAATCCATTCCACTAAATTCCATTCCATTTCATTCCACTCCTCTCATTTCCATTCCAATCCATTGCATTCCTTTCCATTCCATTCCATTCCATTCCATTCCATTTCACTCCATTACATTCCTTTCCACTCGACTCCACTCCACTCCATTCCATTCCATTCCATTCCATGCCTTTCCACACCAATCCACTTTACTCCACTCCATTCCATGCCACTCCCTTCCATTCCAATCCAGTACATTCCATTGCGTTAACTCCATTCCACTCCACTCCATTCCACTCCACTTCTTTGCACTCCACTCCATCCCATTCCAATCCTTTCCACTCCATTCCATTCCACTGCACTCCACTCCATTCCATTCCAGTCCACTCCGTTTCAATCCATGCCACTCAATTCCATCCCACTCCACTCCACTTCATTACATCCCATTCCATTCCATTCCACTCCACCCAATTCCATTCCACTTCATGCCACTCCACTACACTCCACTTCATTCCATTCCTTTCCACTTCACTCCATTGAATTCCATTCCATTCCATTCCATTCCATTCCTTTCCAACCCATTCCATTCCATTCCATTCAAATCCACTCCTCTACATTGCATTCCACTCCATTTCTTTGAAATCAATTCCACTCCCTTACATTCCATTTACACCACTCCTTTCCATTCCACTAAATTCCTTTCCGTTCCATTCCACTCCTTTCCATGCCCTTCCACATCAATCCACTCAAATCCACTCCATTCCATTCCAATGCACTGCATTCCATTCCACTCAACTCTATACCACTCCACTCCATTCCACTCAAATCCATTGCCCGCCAATCCATTCCATTCCGTTTCCTTCCACTCCATTCCACTCCACTCCACTGCATTCCATTCAACTAATCTGAATTCCTCTGCATGCCACCATATTCCTTTCCACTCCACTCCACTCCATTCAACTCCATTCCATCCCACTTCATTCCATTTCAGTCCACTCCACTGCACTCCATTCCATTCCAATCCAGGCCTTTCCACTCCATTCCATTACAATCCAATCCACTCAACTGCATTCCACTCCATTCTAAGCCATTCCATTCCACTCCATTCCATTCCCTTCCATTCCCTTCCACTTCACTCCATTCCACTCCACTCCATTCCACTCCATTCCAATCCACTACAATTTACTCCACTCCATTACATGCGATTCCATTTCATTCCAGTCAAATCCAATTCATTCCATTCCATTCCATTCCACTACATTCCTCTCCACTCCACTCCACTCCATTCAATTCCAATCCATTGCATACCATTCCATGACACTCCACTCTACTGTTCTTCACTCCACTCCATTCCATTTCATTCCATTCCATTCCATTCCTTCCAATCCACTCCACTCCACTCCATTCCTCTCCACCCCTTTCTGGTCTACTTCTTTCCGTTCCATTCCTTGCCTCTGCATTCCATGCCTCTTCACTCTATTCTATTAAATTCTACTCCAATCCACTCAACTCTATTCAACTCAACTCCATTTAACTCCACTCTAATCCATTCCACTCCACTCCACTACACTCCAATCAACTCCATTCCACTCCATTCCATTCCATTCCACTCCATTCCATTCCACTCCAATCCATTCCACTCCACTCCACTCAAATCCAATACACTTCATTTCATTCCACTCCACTCCACTCAAATCTAATCCACTCCATTCCATTCCATTACACTCCATTCTATTCGACTCCATTCCATTTCAATCCATTCCACTCCATTCTGTTCCAATCAACTCCACTCCAATTCATTCCATTCCATTCGATTCCATTACCTTTCGTTCCACTCCACTCTACTACATTCCATTCCACTCCGCTCCATTCTACTCCACTGCACTCTTTTCCACTCCACCCCATTCCAATCCACTCTTCTCCACTCCATTCCATTTCACTCCATTCCTCTCCACTCCATTCCGCTCCACTCCCCTCCATTACACTACATTCCAGTACATTGCATTCCACTCCATTCCATTCCACTCCACTCTAATCCATTCCATTTCATTCCACTTCACTCAATTCCATTCCGCTCCACTCCACTCCATTGCACGCCATTGCATTCTATTCCACTACATTCAGTTCCACTCACCTCCACTTCATTCCACTCCTGACCAGTCCACTCCAATCCAATCCACTCCATTCCATTACACTCCACTTTTCTCATCTACACTCAAATACAATGCACTCCACTCCATTCGACTTCACTCCATTCAATTCCATTCCACTCCATTCCATTATACTCCAATCCACTCCATTCCCCTACATTCCATTCCATTCCATTCCATTCCTCACATTTCCATTCCTCTCCATTCCACTCCACTCCATTCCTCTCCACTCCACTCCATTCCACTGTACACCATTCCACTCCACTCCATTCCATTCCACTCCATTCCATTCCACATCATTCTATTCCATTTCATTCCATTACTATCCATTGCATTCCACTTCCATCCATTCCACTCAACCCCACTCCACTCCTCTCCAGTATGCTCTTCTCCACTCCACTCCACTCCATTCCATTCCATTCAACTCCACTCCACTCTAATCCACTACACTCCAATCCTCTCCACTCAACTCCAATCCTTTACAATCCATTCCCTGAAATTTCATTCCACTCCATTGTAATCCATTCTACTCCATTCCACTCCATTCCATTCAATTCCAATCCATTCCACTCCACTCCATTCCACTCCATTTCACTGCACTCCACTCGTTTCCAATCCATTCCATTTCACTCCATTCTATTCCACTCCAATCCATTCCAATCGATTCTACTCAATTCCATTCAACTCTACTCCGCTACAAACCACTGCACTCCATTCCACTCCACTCCACACGACTCCACACTTCAAAAATCCTCTCCATTTCATTTCACTTCACTCTAATCTACTCCATTCCATTCCGTTCCATTCCACTCAACTCCACTACAGTCTACTCCACTCCAATCCATTCCAGTACACTCCATTCCATTACACTCTACTCCATTCCAGTCCACTCCATTTAAGTCCAATCCGTTCCATTCCATTCCATTCCAACCCATTGCATACCATCCCATTTCTTCCCTTCCATTCCTTTCTATTCCACTCCACTCCACTCCACACCACTCCACTCCATTCCATTCCTTTCCTTTCCATTCCATTCCGTTCCATTCCACTCCACTCCACCCCATTGCATTCCACTCCATTCCACTTCATTCCACTCCTATTGAGTTCATTCCTTTCCATTCCATTCCACTCTACTCCATTCCTTTCCACTCCATTCCAATCCACTTTACTCCATTCCACTCCACTACTCCTTATTCCATTCCACTCCACTCCATTCCACCATACTCCATTCCAAACCACTAAACACTTTTGCACTCCACTCAACTCCATTCAACTCCACTCCATTTCACTCAATTCCACTCCATTCCACTCCTAACCTCCCCATTCACTTCCAATCCAATCCAATCTGTACCATTCCACTCCATTCCATTTCATTCCATTCCACTCCACTCCACTCCATTCCATTGCGTTCCATTCCACTCCACTACACTCCATTCCTTTCCTTTCCTTTCCATTCCACTCCATTCCATTCCATTACACTCCACTCCATTCCACTCCACTCTTCTTCTTTCCGTTCCAATCCATTTCATTCCATTCCATTCCACCCCATTTCCTTCCGTTTCACTCCATTATATTCCATTCAACTCTATTCCACTGCACTCCATTCCAATCAATTCCATGCAATTCCAAACCAATAAACTCCACTCAACTCCATTCCATTCCACTCCATTCCTTTCCTCCCCACTCCATTCCATTCCACTGATGTCTATTCCACTCCACTCTATTACACTCCACTCCATTGAACTCCACTCCTTTCCATTCCATTCATTTACACTACATTCCATTCCACTTCACTCCACTCCATTCCATTCCACTCCACTAAATTCCACTCCATTCCACGCAATTCCTTTCCACTCTACTCCTCTCCACTGCACTCCATCCCATTCCATTGCATTGCATTCCACTCCACTCCACTCCATTCCATTCCACTCCACTCCACTCTAGTATACTCCACTCAACTCCATTCGAGTCCACTCCACTCCCCTCCATTCCATTCCACTCCATTCCAATCCTTTCCTTTCCATTCCATTCCACTCCACTCCATTCCATTCTATTCCATTCCATTCCATTTCACTTCATTCCATTCCACTTCATTCCATTACATTCCATTCAACTCCATTCTACATTCTATTCCATTCCACTCCTGTTCACTCAATTCCATTCCGTTCCTCTCCACTCCACTCCATTCCATTCCAATCTAATCCACTCCATTCCATTCCATTCTACTCCATTCCGTTCCATTCCATTCCACTCCTTTCCATTCCATTCCACTCCTGTCCTTGCCATTCCACACCATTCCACTCCACTCCAGTCCGTGCCATTCGAATCCATTCCATTCCACTACACTCCTTTCCATTCCACTCAACTCTATTCCACACCACTCCATTCCACTCTGCTCCATTGCACTCCACTCCATTCTATTCCATTCCTTTCCACTCCATTCCATGCCACTCCACTCCACTCCATTCCATTCCACTCCATTCAATTCCACTACACTAAATTCCACTCCATTCCACTACATTCCATTTCACTCCACTCCCCTCGACTGCATTACATCCCTTTCCATTCCATTCCATTCCAGTGAACTCCTCCATTCCATTCCACTCCACTCCATTCCACTCCACCCTTTTCTACTCCACTCAATTCCAATCCTCTGCATTCCACTAAATTCCACTCCACTGCTTTCCACTCCCGTCCATTCAGTTCCATTCTATTCGATTCCATTTCACTCCATTCAACTACACTCCATTCCACTCCACTCCACTCCACTCTATTCCACACCACTCCACTCCACTCCATTCCATTCCATTCCGTTCCTTTCCACTCCATTCCTTTCCACTCCATACCTTTCTTCTCCATTCCTTTCTACTCCATTCCACTCCACTCCACTCCACTACATTCAATTTCACTCCATTCCACTCCATTCCATTCCACTCCACTCCACTCTTCTTCACTCCATTCCATTCCATTCAACTCCATTGTACTCCACTGTATTCCACTCCACTCCATTCCATTCCACTCCATTCTATTCCACTCCACCCCATTCTATTCCACTCTGCTACATTCTATTCCACTCCATTCCAATACACTCCTCTCCATTCCACCCCACTACATAACATTCCACTCCACCCCATTGCATTCCATTCCACTCCATTCCATTCTATTCCATTCCACTCCACTCCATTCCATTCCATTCAGCTCAACTCCACTCCACTCTACTAAAATCCACTCCATTCCACTCCACTTCACTTTCCTACACTTCACTCCATTCCATTCCATTCCACTCCACTCCATTACACTCCAATCCACTCCAATACATTCCACTCCACTCCATTCCATTCCACTGCACTTCATTCCTTTACACTCTATTGCTTTCCACTCCATACCATTCCATTCCACTCTATTCCATTCCATTTCAATCGACTTCACTCCATTCCACACCACTCCATTACATTCCATTCCACTCCATTCCTTTCAACTGCATTCCGTTCCATTCCATTCAACTCCATTGCTTTCCATTGGATTCCAATCCACTCCATTACATCCCATTCGTTTCCACTACATTCCATTCCATTCCACTCCACTTCATTCCAGTACAATCCAGTCCATTCCATTCCATTGCCTCCATTCCAATGCATTCCATTCCATTCTATTCCTTCCATTCTATTCCTTTCCATTCCGCTCCACTCCACTCCAATCCATTCCATGCCATTCCTTTCCATTCCATTCAATTCTATTCTAGTCCCTTCCATTCCATTCCACTCCACTCCACTCCACTGCATTCCACTCAATTCCATTTCTTTCCAACCCAATGCATTTCATTTCATTCCATTCCATTCCACTCTACTCCATTCCTTTACACTCCATTGCAATCCACACTACTCCTTTGCACTGCAATCCACTTCGTTCCATTCTACACCACTCCATTCCACCCCACTCCATTCTACAACTCTCCACTCCGTTGCACTCCACTCCACTCCTTTCCTTTCGACTCCATTACATTCCAATCCACTCCATTCTATTCTACTCCACTCCATTCCATTCCACTCCTTTCCTTTCCAATCCATTGCATTCCACTCCATTCCACACCATTCCGTTTCATTTCACTCCATTCCATTACATTCCACTTCATTCCTTTCCATTTCCCTCAGTTGCATTCCATTCCACTCCACTCTATTCCATTCCTTTCCATTCCATTCCTTGCCATTCCTCACCAATGCACTCCACTCCATTCCATTCCATTCCACTCCCTTATATTCCACTCCTCTCCATTCCATACCACTCAACTCCATTCCATTCCACTCCATTCCCCTCCACTAAATTGCCCTCCAATCCATTCCGTTCAATTCCATTCAATTCCAATCCACTGCATTCCATTGCAGTCCATTCCATTCTACTCCCCTTCATTTAATTCCACTCCACTCCATCCAGCTGCAGTCCTTCTCATTCCACTCCATTCCACTCCACCTCATTCCACTCCAATCCACTCCACTCCATTGCACTACATTCCACTCAATTACATTCCAATTCATTCCATTCCATTCCACTCTGCTCTATTCCATTCCAATCCAGTACATTCCTTTCAACACCTCTTCAATCCATTCCCCTCCATTTCATTCCGTTCCACTCCAATTCTTTCCACTCCAGCACACTCCACTCATTTCCATCCCATTCCCTTCCTTTCCATTCCACTCCACTACAATCCATTCCAGTCCACAACATTCTACTCCACTCCATTCCATACATTTCCACTCCGTTTCATTCCACTCCACTTAATTCCATTCCACTCCATTCCAGTATATTCCACTCCATTCCACTCCATTCCTTTCCAGTCCACTCCACATCAATCCATTCCACTCCACTTCAATCCACTCCACTCCACTCCAATCTACTGCACTCTGCACCACTCCACTCCACTCTAATCCACTCCACTCCACTCCAGTCTGCTCCACTCTGCACCACTCCACTCCACTCCATTCCATTCCACTCCATTCCATTCCACTCCATTCCATTCCTTTCCATTCCATTCCACTCTACTCCATTCCATTCCACTCAACTCCATTCCACTCCACTCCATTGCACTCCACTCCATTCCATTCTTTTCATTTCTAATCCATTCCTCTCTACTCCACTCTACTCCATTCCATTCCAGTGAGCTTCAATTACATTCCTTTCCACTCAAATCCATTCCACTCCACTCCTCTCCATTCCATTCTACTCCATTACAATCGACTCCATTCAACTCCACTAAATTCCATTCCACTCCACTGCATTCCATTTCACTCCACTCCACTCAACTCTACTCAACTCCATTCCACTCCAGTCCACTGTACTTCGCTCCATTCCAATCCTTTCCACTCCATTCCATTTCACTATATTCCATTCCACAACACTCCATTACATTCCATTAAATTCCATTCCATTCCATTCCACTATATTCCACTCTATTCCATTCCATTCCACTCCATTTCACTCCACTCCATTGCATTCAACTCCATTCCACTCCACTCCACTCCATTCCACTGCAGTCCACTCCATTGCATTCCTCTTGTCTCCACTCCAATCCACTCCATTTCATTTCATTTCATTTCATTCCATTCCATTCCATTCTATTCTACTACACTCCATTACATTGCATTCTTTTACACTCCATTCCATTCCGCTCCACTCCATTCCACTCCACTCCACTCCATTCCAATCCATTCCACTCCATTCCATTCCATTACACTCCATTCCTCTCTGCTCCACTCCATTCCACTCCACTCCACTTCATTCTAATCCACTCCACTCCATTCCATTCCATTCTACTCCACTGCATTCCATTCCTTACCCCTCCATTCCATTATGCTCCTTTACATTCCACTCCACTCTGTTCCATTCCACTGAACTCCATTCTACTCCACTCCTTTCCACTGCATTCCATTTCATTCTGTTAAATTCCATTCCACTCCATTCCATTCCACTCCACTCCAATCCACTCACTCCATTCCACTCCAAAACACTCTACTCCCCTCCGCTGCACTCCACTCCACTCCTTTCCAGTTCACTCCATTCCATCCAGTCCACTCCACTCCACTCCACTCCATTCCACACAACTCCATTCAACTCCCTTCTACTCCACTCCATTCCGTTTCTCTCTTTTCCATTACACTACACTCCTTTCCCTTCCATTCCATTCCACTCCATGCCATTATATTGCAGTCCATTCCATTCTGCTCCACTCCATTCCATTCCAGTCCACTCCACTCCTTTCCGTCATACTCCATTCAATCCACTCCAGTCCACCACATTCTACTCCGCTCCATACCATTCAATTCCACTCCATTCCATTCCACTCCACTTAATTCCATTCCACTCCATTGCAATATATTCCACTCCATTCAATTCCATTCCACTCTATTGCAATACATTCCACTCCATTCCACTCCATTCCTTTCCACTCCATTCCAGTCCAATCCACTCCACTCCACTCCAACCTACTCCACTCCGCACCAATACACTCTACTCCATACCATTCCACTCCTATCCACTCCACTCCAATCTACTCCAATCCGCACCACTGCACTCCACTCCATTCCATTCCACTCCATTCCATTCCATTCCACTCCACTCCATCCCGTTAGATTACATGCACATGATTTCATTCATCTCCACTCCAGTCCATTCCACTCAATTCCACTACATTCCATTCCAATCCATTCCACAACACTCCCCTACACTCCATTCCATTCCACTCCATTCCATTCTACTCTTCTCCATTCCATTCCACTCCAATTCACTCTACTTCACTGCATTACATTCCACTCCACTAAACTCCCCTCCACTCCACTCTTCTCCACTCAACTCCACTGCATTTCAGTCCTCTCCATTTCATTCCACTCCGTTCCACTCCACTCCACTCCATTTCACTACTCTCCATTCCACTCCACTCCATTCCACTTCACTCCATTTTATTCCATTCCACTGCATTCCATTCCACTCCATTCCATTCCACTCCATTCCCCTCCACTCCCCTCCATTTCACTCCACTCCATTCCATTCCATTACACTCCACTCGACTCCATTCTATCCCTCGCCACTCCACTCCACTCCACTCCATTTTATTTCTATCTATTCCACTCCACTCCACTCTATTCCACTCCACTCCATTCCATTCCCCTCCCCTCCATTCCAATACATTATACTCAACTCCATTCCGTTCCATTTTTTTCGTTCGATTCCATTGAATTTTCGTACAATCCCCTCCATTCCATTCTAATCCGTTCCACTCCATTCCGTTCCACTCCTCTCCATTCCACTACTCTAAGTTCCACTCCTCTCCACTCCTCTCCACTAAAGTCCATACCACTTCTGTCCATTCTACTCCCCTCCCCTTAAATCCTGTCCACTCCATTCTACCTCACTCCATTCCATTCCATTCCACTCCATTCTATTCCACTCCACTTAATTCCGTTCCTCTCCATTCCACTCCCCTTCACTCTACCCCACTCCACACAGTTCCCTCCACTCCATTCCATTCCACTCGATTCCATTACATTCCACTCAACTCCATTTTATTCCACTGCACTCGATTCCATTCCACTCCACTTCACAACTTTCCACTCCATCCCAGTACATTCCATTCCAATCCATTCCACCCCACTCCGCACCACTCCATTCCATTCAACTCCACTCAATTCCACCCTACGCCATTCCATTCCACTCCACTTCCCTCCCCAACACTGCATTCCATTCCACTCCACTCCACTCACCTCCACTCCACTCTAATCCACTCCATGTCATTACAGTCCACGCGATTCCATTCCAACACACTCCATTCCATTACACTCCATTCCACTCCTCTCCACTCGATTAGACCCCACTCCATTGAACTCCACTCCACTCCCTTCCATTACATTCCATTCCACTCCACTCCATTTTATTCCACTCCTCTTCATTCCATTTAACTGCATTTCACTCCACTGCACTGCATTCCACTCCATTCCCTTCCACTACACTCCATTCCACTTCACTCCATTCCATTGCACTCTACTCCACTGCACTCCACTGCATTCCAACCCACGCCACTCCACTGTCCTCCACTCCATTCCGTTAAATGCCAGTTCATTCCACTCCACTACACTCCATTCTACTCCAATCAATTCCACTCTACTCCATTCGCTCCAATCCATTCCATTTCACTCCATTTAATTCCACTCCACTCCGTTTCACTCCACTCCATTCCACTCCACTCCACTCCACACCATGCCACTCCACTCCACTCCATTCCATTCCACAAAACTCCACTACACTCCACTCAAATCCCTTCCATTCCACTCCCATACTTTACACTCCATTCCACTCCATTCCATCACAGTTCACTCCACTCCACTGCAATCCACTCCATTCCATTCCACTCCAATCCATTTCACTCCACTCCACTCATCTCCACTCAACTTCATTCCACTCCACTCCACTTCACTCCACGCAACCCCACTCCAATCCATTCCACTCCATTCCACTCTGCTCTATTCCATTTCACCCTACTCCCCTGCAGTCCACTCCATTACATTCCATTCCTTGCCATGTCATTCCATTCCATTGCATTCCCTTCACCTCTCTCCATTCTACTCCACTGCACTCTGTTATACTCCACTCCATTAAAGTCCACTCCACTTCATTCCACTCCACTCCATTGCATTCTATTCCATTCCACTCCATTCCATTCCCCTCCACTCCATTCCACTCCTTTCCATTGCCGTCCATTCCATTTCATTCCATTCCATTCCACTCCATTCCTTTCCATTCCATTCCACTCCACTCCATTCCATTGACCTCCATTCCACTCCACTCCATTTCATTCCCTTCCACTGCTCTTCTGTCCACTTCACTCCATTTCACTCCACAGCACTCCTTTCCATTCCATTGGAGTCCATTTCATTCCACACACCTCCATTCCATACCATTCCACTCCATTCTAACCCATTCCATTCCACTCCACTCCATTTCATTCCACTCCACTACACTCCACTCAATTCCTTTTCACTCCATTCCAATCCACTCCACTCCATTCCACTTCCCTCCATTCCATTCCACTCCTTTTTATCCACTCCACTCCATTCCCCTCCACTCAATTCCTTTAAACTCCACTCCATTCCATTCCATCCCATTCCATTCCATTCCACTCCACTCCACTGCATTCCACTCAACTCCACTCCATTTCATTCCATTCCACTCCATTCCATTCCATTCCACTCCACTCCATTCAATTCCACTCAACTCCACTCCATTACTTTCAATTCCATTCCACTCCATTATATTCCAATTCACTCCATTCCACTCCAATCCACTCCACTCCATTCCACTCCCTTACATTCCACTTCACTCCACTCCATTGCATTCCATTCCATTCCATTTCACTCCACTCCACTCCATTGCATTCCATTCCATTCCATTTCACTCCACTCCATTCCATTGAATACACTCCACTCCATTTCACTCCATTCCACTTTATTCCATTCCATTCCATTCCATTCTATTCAATTCCACTCCACTCCACTCAATTCAATTCCATTCCACTCCACCACACTCCATTCCTCTCCAATCAATTTCACTCCACTCCATTACATTACACTCCACTGCATTCCATTACACTCCACTTGATTGCATTCCAATGCATTCCTTACCATTCCATTGCACTGCATTCCACGCCATTCCACTCCACTCCATTACACTTCACTGCACTCCATTCTATATCATTAAAATCCGTTCCATTCCAAACCACTCTGTTCCATTCCAGTCCACTCCATTCCACTCCATTCCAGTTCACCCCACGCCATTCCACTACACTCCACTCCTTTACAGTCAATTCCATCTAATTCCATTCCACTCCTTTCCATTCCATTCCATTCCAATCCTTTCGAATCCATTCCATTCCTTTCTATTCCATTCTATTGCATTCCATTCCATTCCATACCATTCCACTCCACTCCTCTCCATTCCACTCCACTCCACTCGACTCGACTTCAATCCATTCCATTCCATTCATTTCCTTTACATTCTATTCCTTTCCACTACATTCCATACCACTCCTTTCCACTCCATTGCATTCCACTCTACTGATTCCATTGCACTGCATTTCACTTCAATCCATTCCATCCCATTCCATTCCATTCCATTCCACTGCACGCCATTCCATTCCACTACATTCCAATCCGTTTCTCTCCATTCCACTCCCCTCCACTCCATTCCATTCCTTTCCACTCCATTCAATTCCTCACCACTCCATACAATTCCACTCCACACCATTCCATGCCAATATATTCCTCTCTTTCCTTTACATTCCACTCCCCTGCATTCCACTCCACGTGGCTCCACTCCATTCCTCTCCATTCCAATCCATTCCATTCCAATCATTTACATTCAACTCCACTGCACTCCACTCCCCTCCATTCCACTCCACTCCACTCTATTCCAAACCACTCTACTCCACTCCACTCCATTCCATTCCACTTCACTCTATTCCATTTTCTCCATTCCACTCCGTTGCATTCCACTCCATTTCATTCCATTGCATTCCATTCCACTCCATTCCATTCCATTCCACTCTTTACCTTTCCACTCCACTCCAGTCAATTTCTCTCAACTCCATTCCACTCAACTCAATTCAATTCCATTTCATTCCTCTCCATTCCATTGCACTCCACTCCATTCCACTCCATTCCATTCCATTCCACTCCACTCCACTCCATTCAACTCCATTGCCTTCCATTTCATTCCATTCCACTGCACTCCTCTCCATTGCACACCATTCCATTCCCTTTCATTCCATTCCACTCCATTCTATGCCATTTCTCTTCATTCCATTCTTTTCCATTACATTCCATTCCATTCCACTCCATTCCATGGCAGTCCATTCCTCTAGCCTCCATCCCACTCCATTCCATTCCACTCCATTCTATTCCGTTCCACTCCACTCCAGTCCATTTCACTCTATTCCACTCCATTCCAATCCATTCCGTTCCATTCTCCGCCAATCCATTCCATTCCCTTCCATTCCATTTCACTCCACAGCATTCCACTCAACTCCAGCCCACTCCACTCCATTCCATTGCACTCGACTCCAATCAACTCCACTTCATTCCATTCCACCTGATTCCATTCCTTTCCACTCCTCTGCTTTCCACTACTCTTCACTACATTGCACTCCAGTCCACTCCGTTCCACTTCTCTCTACTCCTCTCTATTCCATTCCATTCCTTTCCATTCCATTGCATTTCATTCGACTCCACTCCACTCCACTCCCATCCACTCCATTCCATTTCATTTCATTCCACTCAAATCCAATCCATTCCACTCCACTCAATTCCTTTCCATTCCATTCCACTCCAGTCCATTCCATTTCATTCCATTCCACTCCATTGCTTTCCATTCCATTCCACTCCACTCCACTCCATTCCACTCCACTCCATTCCTTTCCATACCGTTGCACTCCACTCCAATCCACTCCACTTCTTTCCAGTCCCCCCGATTCTATTCCTTTCCACTCCACTCCTTTCCACTACACTTCACTACATTGCACTGCAATCCACTCCATTCCACTCCACTACTCTCTATTCCATTCCATTCTTTTCCATTCCATTCCATTGCATTCGAGTCCACTCCACTCAACTCCACTGCATTCCATTCCATTCCATTCCATTAAATTCCATTCCAATCCATTCCATTCCAATCCGTTCCATTCCAATCCATCCCATTCCATTTCATTCCATTCCACTCCACTCCACTTCCTTCCTCTACACTCCATTCCATTGCATTCCATTACACTCCTTTCCATTGCATTCCATTCCACTACACTCCACTCCATTCCACTCCAGCCCATTCCTTTGCATTCCATTCCACTCCATTCCTTTCCACTCCAGTGCACTCCCAACCATTCTACTCCCTTCTATTCCACTCCACTCCATTCCCTTAAACTCCACTTGATTGCATTCCAATGCATTCCAAACCGTTCCATAGCACTCCATTCCATTCCATTCCGCTTCATTCCATTCCATTCAATTCAATTCGACTCCACTCCACTCCTTTCCACTCCACTCCATTCCATTCCAATACATTCCATTCCATTCCATTCCATTCCATTCCATTCCATTCCAATCCATACCATTCCATTCCATTACATTATGCTCCATTCCAACCCAATCCACTGCACTCAAATCCAATCCATTCCATTGCATTCAATTCCAGTCCACTCAACTCCACTCCATTCCAGTCCAGTCCTTTCCATTCCATTACTTTTCCACTCCACTACACTCCACTCCACTACATTCTGATAAATTGCATTCCATTCCATCCCATTCCATTCCAATTCTTTCCATTCCATTCCAATCCACTCCACTCCTTTCCAATCCACTACATTCGATTCTATACCAGCCCATTACATTTCATTCCTTTCCATTCCAATCCACTCCATTGCATTTCATTCCTTTCCATTCCATTCCAATCCATTGCATTCCACTCCATTCCTTTCTGTTCTATTCTTTTCCACTGCAATCCACCCCATTCCACTCCACACCATTCCTTTCCATTCCATTCCACTCCATTCCATTCCACTCCATTTCATTTCATTTCATTCCACTCCATTCCATTCCTCTCCACTCCTCTCCATTCCAATCGTTTCCACTCCACTCCTCTCCATTCCATTCGTTTCCATTCCACTCCATCACACTGCATTCCGCTCTAAACAATTTCACTCCACTCCCATCCATTACCCTCCACTCCCTTCCATTACACTCCACTTGATTGCATTCCATTCCACTCTGTTATATTCCATTCCATTTCATTTAATTCCACTCCTCTCCACTCCTTTTCAGTCCACTCCATTCCACTACAATCTATTCCATTCAATTCCATTCCACTCCATTCCATTCAAATCCTCTCCAATCCAATCAACTCCTCTTGATTCCATTCCACTCCACTCCACATTGCTCCATTCCATTCCACTCCATTCCATTCCACTCCACTGCAATGCACTACAATACATTCCACTCCATTCCATTTTTTTCCATTCCTTTCCTCTCTTTTCCACTAAATTAAATTCCACTCCATTCCATTCTATTCCTCTCCCCTCCACTGTAATCCATTCCATTTCATTCCACTCCACTCCATTCCGTTCCAATCCCCTCCATTGCATTCTTTTCCATTCCATTCCATTACACTCCTTTCCATTCCATTCTATTAGATTACTTTCCCTTCCACTCCACTGCACTCCATTCCATTCCATTCCATTCTACTTCATTCCAATCCACCCCACTCCACTCCTTTCCATTCCACTCCAGTCCACTCTATTCTAGTCAATTCCATTCCACCCCACTCCACTCATCTCCACTCCATTCCATTCCATTCATTTCCATTCCATTGCATTCATTTGCATTCCATTGCATTCCTCTCCTTTCCACTCCATTCTATTCCTCTCCACTCCACTAAACCCCATTTCTCTCCAATCAATACGACTCCATTCCATTGCTTTCCACTCTACTGCATTCCATTCCTCTACACTCTTTTACACCCCATACCATTCCATTTCACTGCATTCCATTCCATTCTATTTCTCACCATTCCATTCCACTGCACTCCATTCCATACTATTCCATTTCATTCCATTCCACTCCACTCCACTCCTTCCCATTACACTCCAGTCCACTCTATTCTAGTCAATTCCATTCCACTCCTCTCCACGCCTCTCCACTCCATTCCATTCCATTTATTTCCATTCCATTGCATTCTTCTCCTTTCCACTCCATTCCTTCCTCTCCACTCCACTACACCCCATTTCTCTCCAATCAATACTACTCCATTCCATTGCTTTCCACTCCACTACATTCCATTCCACTACACTCTTTTCCACTCCACTCCATTCCATTTCACTGCATTCCATTCAACTCTATTTCTGTCCACTCCATTCCATTTCACTCCATTCCACACTATTCCACTCAATTCAATTACACTCCTCACCACTCTACTCCATTCCATTCCACTCCATTCTACACCACTCCATTCCAGTACACTCCACTCCATTCCATTCCAGTCCACTTCTTTCCATTCGAATCCATTCCATTACATTACATTCCGTTCCACTCTATTCCATTCCATTGCCTTCCACTCCACTCCAACACAATCTACTCCACTCTAGTTCTTTCAACTCCATTCCATTCCATTCCATTCCATTGCACTCCCCTGCACTCCATTGCATTCCACTGCGTTCCATTCCATTCTATTCCACTCCATTCCATTCCAGTCCACTCCACTCCACTCAAATCCATTGCATTGCATTTCATGCCAGTCCACTGTACTCCTTTCTGTTGCACTCCACCCCTCTCCATTTCATTCCATTCCATTACATTCCATTCCACTCCAATCCATTCCACTCTACTCCACTCCATTCCATTCCACTCAACTCCATTCCATTCCATCCCATTCCATTCCATTCCAATCCATTTCACTCTAGTGCACTCCAATCCTCAGCACTACTCTCCTGTTCATTCCGTTTCCTTCCATTCCCTTCTTCTCCGCTCCACTCCTTTATATTCCACTCCATTCTGTGGTATTCCACTCCACTCCACTCTAATCCATTCCATTCCATTCCACTCCAATGCATTCCGTTTACTTCTCTCCATTCCATCCTTTTCCATTCCATTTCATTGCACTCCAATTTATTCCATTCTATTCCCTTCCCTTCCATTCAATCCACACTATTCCATTCCATTCCATTCCATTCCATTCAATTCTATTCCATTCCTTTCTACTCCATTCCATTTCACTCCACTCTACTCTTTTCCTTTCCACTCCATTCCCCTCTATTCCAGTGAATTCTTTTCCACTCCATTCCATTCCATTCCATTCCACACCATTCCATTCCATTCCAATCCATTCCACTCCACTCCATTCCATTCCACGCCACTCCATTCCATTCCATTCCACTCCACTCCACTCCATTCCATTCCATTCCATTCCATTCCATTCCATTCCACTCCATTCCTTTTCATTCCACTCCATTCCATTCCACTCCACTCCTATACATTCCCTTTCTCTCCAATCAATACTACTCCATTCCATTCCATTCCACTCCACTCCTTTCCATTCCACTCTACTCCACTCCTTTCCCGTCCACTGCACTCCGTTCCACTTCATTCCATTTCATTCCAAATCTCTCCATTCCATTCCACTGCACTACATTCCACTCTATTCCACTCCATTCCATTACACTCCACTCCACTCTACTCCATCCCATTAAAATCCGTTCCACTTCACTCCATTCCAGTACACTCCACTCCATTCCATTCCCGTCCACTTCATTCCATTTCAATCCACTCGATTGTTTTCCATTCCATTCCTCTGTACTCCAGTGCATTACATTGCTTTCCATTACACTCCACTCCAATCCAATCCACTCCACTCTAGTTGATTCATCTCCAGTCGATCCCATTCCCTTCCTTTGCATTGCACTACAATAAACTACACTCCACTCCATTGCATTCCACTCCATTCCGTTCCATTCCATTCCATTCCATTCCATTCTATTCCACTCCATTTCAATGCACTCCATTCCATTCCAGTTCACTCCATTTAATTCCACTCCACTTCTTCCAACTGCATTCCATCCCATTTCAATCCATTCCACTCCACTGCTTTCCATTCCACTTCACTCCAATCCATTCCATTCCATTCAATTCCATTCCACTCCTTTGAATCCCACTCCAGTAACCTCCACTCCACTATTACACACTACTCCACTCACCTACACTCCACTACACTCCACTACACTCCATTTGACTGCACTCCATTCCTTTGATTCTTCTCCACTCTACTCCAGTCCTATCTACTACATTCCAATCCTCTCCATTTAATTAAATTCCATTCCATTCCTTTTCATTCCATTCCATTCCACTCCATTCCATTCCTTTCCACTCCATTCCATACCATTCCATTCCAAGTCCACTCCATTCCTCTACATTCCAATCCATTCCACTCCATTCTATTCCAGTAATCTCCATTCCATTCCTCTCAACTCCATTTAACTCCAATCCATTCCGTTCCAATCCATTCCACCTTAATCCATTAATTTCTACCCAATTCCAGTCCACTCCAGTACTCTCTTTTCCACTCTACTGAATTCCATTCCATTCCATTTTTTTAATCAATTCCACTCAATTCCACTCCACTCCCTTCCACTCCAGTCCTTTGCACTCCAAGTTATTCTATTCCATTCCATTCCACTTCATTCCATTACACTCCACTTCATTCCATTCCATTGCTTTAAACTGCACTCCTTTAAATTCTTTTCCATTCCACTCCACTCCTGTCCATTGCTCTCCACTACACTCCATTCCACTCCATTCCACTCCACTGTATTCCAATCAGATTTAATCCATTCCACTCCATTTAATTCCTTTCCATTCCACTGGAATCCACTACACTGCATTCCTTTCCAATCCATTCAACTACATTCTGTTCACTTGCAGTTCCCTCCATTCCATTCCACTCCACTCCTTTGCGTTCTAAACCATTTCATTCCATTCCATTCCACACCATTCCTTTCCATTCCACTCCATCCCATTCCGTTCCCCTCCATTCCATTCCGTTTCCCTCCATTCCATTCCATTCCATTCCATTCCATTCCATTCCATTCCATTCCACACCATTCCATTTCATTCCACTCCATTCCACTTCAATCCACTCCAGTGCATTCCATTATAAACAAATCC
>VNIW01000093.1_pt1 | contig 52161 bp, 52 predicted proteins | sample 7248591 | NCBI WGS metagenome assembly VNIW01 (sample SAMN12251776, study PRJNA551026) | human skin metagenome | isolation source: skin samples from patients infected with Netherton Syndrome | host: Homo sapiens | place: France:Paris | reverse complement strand
CGCACCGGCCAGCTCATCGAGTGGGGCGAGCGCCGCACCCAAAAGGCAGTCGATACCCGCCTCGTTGCCGACATGATCCTCGCTGCAATGAAGCAGCAAGTCACCGACTTTGTGTTGGTTTCCGGTGACGCCGACATGATCCCAGGCGTACAAGAAGCCGTAAACGCGGGCGTGCGCGTGCACCTCTATGGCTTTGGCTGGGACTCCATGTCCTCCGCCCTGCGCCACGCTTGTGACACCACGACCATCCTCGATCCGCGCGAAGACTTCGCCGACGCAATGGAGCTCCAGGTCCTGGAAGGCCCACTGCCGCCCACCATCCGCGAGCCTCACAACAGCGACGAAGAGCTGCCGCAGGTGCCTCAAGTAGAGGACGAGTGCGAGCCTTCCGAGGCAGAAGCAGCGTTTACCTCAGCACCGAAGCCCAGCCCCTCCCCTGCCGACCTCGCGCCACAGACGGCCACCACAACGGGCTCGGGTGAAACTGCCGAGGCCAAGCCTGCGGCCGAGAACACGCAGGCACCGCAGCCCCCAGCTACGGATTCCACCGACGAAACGCAAAGCGCAGCCGAGACTCCGAAGCCAGCTGCACCGAAGCCGTCCATGATGGCTCCGCGCCGCAAGCTGCGCTCCAAGTACGTGCCACTACCCGAGGAGGTCTGGACCTCTGCAGGCTTCCAGTCGCCATTCGACGTCGGCCAGCAATACGCCTCCTGGTGGTTCGAGAATGCCGCCAACGCCGAGCAACGCGACCAAGCACACCTACTCTCGGGCGGCGGCCTGCCGCCGGAGATCGACCGCCCGCTGCTGCAGTTTGCCTGTGAAACTCTGCACGAGTACACGCTGAGCGAATCCCAACGCGTCAATCTGCGCGATGGCTTCCACTCCGGCATTCGTGGCGTCCTCATCGCCATCCGCCGCGAGGAAAGCTAACCTCCTCGCCTAAAAGGAGGCGGCCACCCCTTCAGCTCCCTCAGCGTTGAGGAAAGAAGGAGGTGGCCGCCTCTTTTTCTATTTCTGCCTTAAAAGCCTTAGTGACTACTTCTGCTCACCGGAGCCCAGCTCTTTCTGCTTGGCCATCTCGGCGCGGATCTCCTCCAGACGGGAGGTTGCCTTCATGTCATTGCCGGCCGCGGTGATTTCCTGAATACGGCTGCCGCCGGAAGCCTGGTGCAGCTCTTGCGCACCCAGTGCATCGGTATAGCGCTTTTCAATCTTTGCGCGCACAGAATCTAGCGTAGGCACGGAGTCATCCGGCTGCAGTTCGTCCATGGACTGCACGACCTTTGCGTTTTGCTCCTGCATCGCAGCCTGATCAGCCTGCGCCATGAGCTCGTCGACCTGTGCTAGCTGCTCCTTCAGGCGCGCCTCGGACTGCTGCTGCTGAGCCTTAGCCTGCTCTGCAGCCTGAGCGGCAGCGGCGTGTTGAGTCTTTACGTTCTCCAGCTCATGTTCCACAGCAACCAACTGAGAGGCTACGACCTCGGCAGCCTGGTTGTACTCGGAAGCAGACTGCGGGTCATCCGCCTTATCTGCTAGCTCGAGGGCGCGGCGCGTCTGGTTTTGGTAATCCTCCTGCTGCTTGAGCAGGCGGTTGATCTGCAGCTCGAGCTGGTTCTTGTGACCGATGATTTCCGCCGCATGCTCGGAGATCTTGCGGTGTTGTTCCTTGGCACCGTCCACAGCCTGCTGAATTTGCACCTTAGGGTCGGCGTTCTCATCGATCTTCTGATCGAAAGAGGCCATTACGTACTTCCAGCCTTTGCTGAATGGATTCGCCATTGAACTAACTCCTTGCGTGTGGAAATAAGGGAAGGTCCCAATAAAAAGGACGCTTTCTAGCGAGTTTAGCCGGACTAGCTAGAAAGCGTCCGAGAAAAGAGCTTGAGGGTGGGGGATAAAGCGCTATGCGCCGAACCCGCTGCCTTCCTAGCTCTCGCTTTGCGCGTTCTGCTCTTCAACCTGACGGCGAACGTCCTCCATGTCGAGCTCCTTAACCTGCTTGATCACATCCTCGAGGGCTGCTGGTGGCAATGCACCCGCCTCGCGGAAGACCAGGATCCCGTCACGGAAGATCATCAGGGTAGGAATGGACTGGATCTGCAGCGCTGCGGAAAGGCCCTGGTTTGCCTCGGTGTCGAGCTTGGCGAAGGTCGCGTCTGGGTGCTCCTCGGAAGCCTTCTCAAATACCGGCGCGAAGCGCTTGCACGGGCCGCACCAATCAGCCCAAGCATCTACGAGAGTAATGCCCTCACCGGACACGGTCTGCTCAAAGGTCTCTTCGGTTACGTCGATAGTTGCCATATAAATCTCTCCTGTTTTTCGGGGTCTTTCCTATCAACGGTACATGACTATGTGTTATTCCTTAGCGCACTATTGCAATATACCCCCTGGGGGTATACGGTCGGGTTGTACCCAAAGAAAGGAAAAACAATGAGCGTAAAGAACTACACCGTAGAGGGCATGACCTGCGGACACTGCGAAATGTCGGTACGTGAAGAGGTCGGCGAAATCGCCGGCGTCAGCTCCGTTAGCGCAGACCACACCACCGGCGCCGTCACCGTCGAGGGCGAGGGCTTCACCGACGAGCAGGTTGTCGCCGCCGTTGCAGAGGCAGGCTACAAGGTCAAGGCCTAATTCACTCTTCCCCTTCCTAATTCACTCTTCCCTCTTAGAACCATGACTAATCTCGCCCACCTGGATCTTGGCGTTTCCGGCATGACGTGCACCTCGTGCTCGTCGCGCGTGCAGCGCAAGCTCAACAAGGTCGACGGAGTAACGGCCAATGTCAACTTCGCCACCGAGACCGCCGCCATTGAGTACGACCCGGCCACTGCAAACCCCGAATCCCTCATTGAGGTAGTTCGCGGCGCCGGCTACAACGCTTTCACTATGGGCGATGATTCTTCCGATGCGGAAGACCCCGAGAATGGCTCAGATCCCACCGCGGCCGCGCGCGCCCAGGAGTCCCGTGATCTACTGCGCCGCACCCTCATCTCAGCCGCGCTTTCCACACCGGTAATGCTGGTTTCCATGCTGCCCAGCCTGCAGTTCGACAACTGGCAATGGGCGGCCGCAATTCTGGCGACCATCGTCTATATCTTCGGCGGCGCACCTTTCCACAAGGCGACGTGGGCAAACCTTCGTCACGGCTCCTTCACCATGGACACGCTGATTTCCATAGGAACCACCGCGGCCTATTTTTGGTCGCTGTATGCCATGTTCTTCGGCACCGCTGGCCAGCCTGGGATGAAGATGCACATGGAGCTGATGTCCAACCACGCACAGATGGATCACATCTATCTGGAATCGGTGGGCATGGTCATCACATTCTTGCTGTTGGGCCGTTGGTTTGAGGTCAAAGCCAAGGGCCAATCCTCGGAGGCGCTGCGCACGCTTCTGGGGATGGGCGCCAAGGACGCTACGCTGCTTGTCGACGGCGCGGAAAAACGCGTGCCCATCACACAGATCCAGGTAGGAGACATATTCGTCGTTCGTCCTGGCGAGAAGATCGCCACCGACGGCGTCGTGGAAGCCGGCGCCTCCGCCGTAGACGAGTCCATGCTGACAGGCGAGTCAATGCCCGTGGAAGTCAAGGCGGGTGACCACGTTACCGGCGCCACGTTAAACTCCGCCGGCCGCTTAGAAGTCCGCGCCACCAAGGTCGGCGCGGATACCACGCTCGCGCAAATGGCCAAGCTGGTCACCGACGCCCAGGCTTCCAAGGCCCCAGTCCAGCGCCTGGTAGACAAGATTGCACAGGTCTTCGTGCCCGTGGTCATCATCATTGCCGCCCTAACGCTGCTCGCGCACTTGGTCTTTGGGGGCGGCGTCGCACCAGCCTTCATCGCTGCGGTCGCTGTACTCATCATCGCCTGCCCCTGCGCAATGGGCCTTGCAACTCCGACTGCCATTTTGGTGGGCACTGGCCGCGGCGCGCAGCTGGGGCTTCTCATCAAAGGCCCTGAGGTCCTCGAGTCCACCAAGAAAGTAGACACCATCGTCATGGACAAGACCGGCACCGTCACCGAGGGCAAAATGACCGTCGCACGTGTGCATCTCGCACAGCAAATGGGAGGCTCTACAGCAGAAGGCAGGCTTCTCCTGCTCGCCGCGGCGGTGGAAGTAGGTTCTGAGCATCCGATTGCCAAGGCCATCGTTTCAGCAGCCCAAGATCTGCCGCAGGCAGGCCGCATTGAGCCCGCAAGCGATTTCCATTCCGTGGCAGGCCAAGGCGTCAAGGGCACAGTAGACGGACACCGCGTGCGCGTAGGACGCATAAAGGGTGAGCAAGCAGCACGCGGCGAGCTCGCCGCCACCTTCCAGGCCGCGGAGGCCGAGGGTGCAACCCCGGTCGCCGTCTACGTGGACGATACGCTCGCTGGAATCATCGATGTTCGCGATACGGTGAAGCCGACGTCTGCCACGGCCGTCGCCAAGCTCCGCGAACTCGGCCTTAACCCACATCTTCTGACCGGTGACAACGAAGGAGCAGCGCGCGCCGTCGCCAAGGCCGTGGGCATCGCCGACGCGGACGTGACCGCAGGCGTGCTGCCGTCCGACAAGGTGGCGGTAATCAGGCACTTGCAGGAGGAGGGAAAGACCGTTGCCATGGTGGGTGACGGCGTCAACGACGCAGCAGCCCTTGCCCAGGCAGACCTCGGCCTAGCCATGGGGGCTGGCACCGACGTGGCGATTGAAGCATCCGATATCACCTTGATGAACAGCGATCTGCGCTCCGCAGCCGACGCCATCCGGCTCTCGCGGCGCACGCTGCGCATCATCAAGGGCAACCTCTTCTGGGCCTTTGCCTACAACGTACTGCTCATCCCAGTGGCTGCATTGGGCCTACTCAACCCGCTTTTCGCCGGCATCGCTATGGCCTTTAGCTCCGTGTTCGTTGTCAGCAACTCACTGCGTCTGCGCAACTTCCAAACTTCCTAGCATTTTCCCAGCACACAGAGCTATACCCGGCTATAGTGCCCTGGTATGCAGACAATCAACCAAGGCTACATTTCACGCGCAGAGCGTCTCGACCGCCTGCCTGTTACTAAGAAACACAAGAAGCTGTTAGCCGGCTCAGGGATCGGCTGGGCACTCGATGCCATGGATGTTGGACTCATCTCTTTCGTCATGGCAGCTTTGGCCACCCACTGGGGCATTAGCCCTACCGAATCCTCCTGGCTGGCTTCAATCGGCTTCGTGGGCATGGCACTCGGCGCGACCTTTGGAGGATTGCTCGCCGATAAGATTGGGCGCCGCCAAGTATTCGCGCTAACCCTGCTGGTCTACGGTTTGGCCACCGGCGCATCAGCCCTCTCGACCGGATTGACGATGCTCCTTATCCTGCGCTTTATCGTCGGCCTCGGTTTAGGCGCAGAACTGCCTGTGGCATCGACGCTTATTTCCGAGTTCTCCCCGCTTAAAGTGCGTGGACGCATGGTGGTCATACTTGAGGCTTTCTGGGCAGTGGGCTGGGTGCTCGCAGCGCTCATTGGCACCTTTGTAGTCGGGGCGTCGCCTAGCGGCTGGCGCTGGGCCTTGGCGCTGGGAATGGCACCTGCCATCTACGCCCTGTTCGTGCGCCTCCGTCTGCCCGAATCGGTGCGTTTCTTGGAATCCAAAGGCCGGCACGCGGAGGCAGAAGAGGCGGTGGCCTCCTTCGAAGCAGCGGCCAGATCCGAGGGCAAACCTCAATCTTCTGCCGTTACCCCACCGACCTACGGGGAGGAAGACATCACCTCGACTAGCATTTGGTCGGCATCACTGCGCCGGCGGACCGCCGCGTTCTGGTGCATCTGGTTTTGTGTGAACTTGAGCTACTACGGCGCGTTCATCTGGATTCCTTCACTCCTCGTAGCCGATGGGTTCAGCCTGGTTAAATCCTTCAGCTTCACGTTAATCATCACGCTTGCCCAGCTGCCCGGCTACGCCGCTGCAGCCTGGCTTATTGAATCCTGGGGCCGACGCCCAACGCTCGCCGCGTTCCTAATCGGTTCCGCCTGTGCAGCAGGAATGTATGGTCTTGCATCCACCACGACCTTGATTCTCGTGGCAGGTTGCCTGTTGTCCTTCTTCAACTTGGGAGCCTGGGGTGCGCTTTACGCCATCGGCCCAGAGCTCTATCCCACCCACCTCCGCGGCGCGGGAACGGGTGCCGCCGCGGGCTTCGGCCGGCTTGCTTCCATTCTCGCTCCATTGATGGTGCCAGTGGTAGTCTCGCACGGCGGTAAGCCCTGGCTTTTTGCCATCTTCGCCGCCGCATTCGCCGTGGCAACAATTGCCGCATTCTTACTTCCGGAACAACGGGGAAAGGCCCTGGTATAGAGATGAAAGCACGCTTGCGCGCTGCCGTTGCTCTGGGTGGATATTGCGCGGTCATTTTGTCACTGACCACCCTGAAAGCCTTCTTCCAGATCGGTTATCTCTGGAATCCGGATAATCAACGCGCCAGGGAGCTGCGTCTGATGCCGCTGGATGATCTGTTCTCCGGCAGCTGGTTCAAGCCTGCGTTTGAATACGGCGGTAACTTCGCATTCTTCGTCCCACTTGGAATACTGCTCTACGTGCAGGTGGGCTCGAAACTCAAGGCAACGATCTGGGGTCTTGTCTTCTCTGCCCTAGTCGAGACCATCCAATACGTCTTTTCGCTAGGGCGCACCGACATCGATGATCTCTTCTTCAACACCCTGGGTGCATTCTTCGGCGCCTGGCTCGCGCAACTGCTCGGAAAAAGATTGCACGCCTTCTGGCAATGGTTGGCCATCGCCACGACCGCAGTGTTTATCGTGCTCGTAGTACTCGGCCCGCGCCTTGGCGATCCTGCAAAGGTCAAGGATTTGTCTCTGTATGGATCTGCTGAAGAATCGCTTTCCGCGCAGCTTTCCACTGCGGCCCTTCCGGCTTAGACCACGAATAATGCTCCGCGTCATCGAGGAGCACCGTCTCAATGCTGAGTCCATGCGCACGTGCTCGAGCCATGAAGTATTTGACCTCGTCGGCGTTGACGGTCTTGTCATTTTTACCGTGGAGCACCACGATGCGGGCTTTGTCGTTGACATTGTCCGCAGGTGAAGCTTCGAAATAACGCTGCGGCACCTGGCGCGGCGTACCACCTAGAAGCGTGCGCACAAACTTATCGTGCTGTCTAAAGGCCAGGTGCATGTCATAAACACCGGCAATACCCACGCATTTATCTACGCGGAACTTTGGTGCGGCACCAGGTGCCTTTGCCGGCAGCGCCGGACGCGAACAAGCCCACGTCGAAAGGTTGCCGCCCGCTGAATAACCAGCAACAACGACATTGCTGATGTCGAGGGGGATGCGTGATTCATGCGCGAGCTGCGGAATGAAGTCAATAGCCGCCGCAACGTCGTTGTACGTCATTGGCCACCCACCAGGCGCATCCTTCGCGTTCAAAGTCACGCCACGGTATTCCACGTTCCACACTGCAACTCCGTGTTGGGCTAGGTCGTTGACCACGGGTGCCGCAGAGCGCGCAGTAGACTTTTCTTGCCATCCACCACCATGGAAGAAAACCACTAAAGGGATCTTTTTCGCAGGTGAAAGCTTCTTGGGCGTCACCAAGTATCCATGTTGTCGCGGGTGTTGATGGCCATAAACAAACTTCTGGGCATTTACCTGCGGAGAGGGTTTAGTGGGCATCACGGGCGCCGACGTGGGCTGCCCCGTGCCTCCTTCAGGCGCTGGGGTGCCGGAACAACCAACGCCACTGAGGCTCAATGCCATAACGGCCGCGGCAAAGGCGCCGGAAATCGCTAAGCCGCGGATATGCGACACCGGTTGCCTATTCTGAGGGTGCGGCAGGCTATTAGCCATGTGCCATGTTGACGAACTTGGAGTAGTGCAGCTGGTGCGCAACCTGGATTGTATCGATAGGACCACCACGGTGCTTAGCCAGGATAATGTCAGCCTCGCCGGCTCGTGGGTCATCCCGGTCCTGGGAGTCTGGGCGGTAAAGCAGCATAACCATATCGGCGTCCTGCTCCAGCGAGCCCGACTCACGAAGGTCAGCAAGCTGCGGCTTCTTGTCAGTGCGGGACTCCGGGCCACGGTTCAGCTGGGAAATAGCAATCAGCGGCACCTCGAGCTCCTTGGCCAAAAGCTTAAGCTGTCGGGAGAATTCCGAGACCTCTTGCTGACGGGATTCAACCTTCTTGCCGGAAGACATCAGCTGCATATAGTCAAGCACGATGAGGTCCAAACCATGTTGTTGCTTGAGGCGGCGGGCCTTGGAGCGAATCTCCATCATGGTGAGGTTCGGAGAATCATCGATGAACAGTGCCGCGTCTTGGATGCGGTTGAGCGTCTGGTCGATCTTGGCCCAGTCTTCAGTGGAAACGCGGCCACCGCGCATATCGGTTAGCTTTACCTCCGCCTCAGCCGAGAGCAAACGCATCACGATCTCAGAGGCAGACATCTCGAGGGAGAAAATTACGGAAGTCTTGCCATGCTGCAACGAAGCCGAACGCATGAAGTCCATGGCCAGCGTCGACTTACCAACACCAGGACGCGCCGCGACAATGATCATCTGCCCTGCACGCAGACCATTGGTGAGCTTGTCCAAGTCAATGAAGCCAGTTGGTACGCCGGCCTCCAAGCCACCGTTTTGCTGCAGCATCGCGAGCTCGTCAATGGTTGGATCGATAAGCTTTCCCAGAACTTGATAATCCTCGGTTGTCTTCTTCTGCGCCACCGCAAACACTTCTTGCTGGGCACGATCCAAGACAGACTCGATTTCTGCATCTTCGGCGCCTTCAAAACCCAGCTGAACAACGCGCGTACCTGCGTCAACAAGCTTGCGCAGAACTGCCTTTTCCGCAACGATTTCCGCATAGTAGCGAGCATTCGCTGCAGTAGGAACGGTGGCCAAAAGGGTGTGCAAGTAGGGCGCACCACCCACGCGCTCCAGATTGTTATAGCGGTCTAGACGGGAGGCCACGATGACCGCATCAATGTCAGTGCCGGCGGCATAAAGATCGACCATAGCCTGGTAAATCAACGCATGCGCTGGGTAATAAAAGTCATCTGGTTCGAGCTCCTCAATGACTTCCATAACTGTATTCGGGCTAAGGAGCATAGCGCCCAAGACGCCTTGCTCCGCTTCCCTATCTGAAGGCGGCTGGCGGAACTCGCCATAGCGCTTAACGTCATCCTTGCGCTTGCCGCGGTAGGGGCGCTCTTCTACTTCCGGCACATCGGGTGCCTCTGGTGGTACGAAGTCAGAGTCATCAAAGCTTGCATTAGTCATAGACAATCCATCCCACGATATTTTTGCGGCCGCTAGGCGGCATATCTCCCCTCGGCTACTCTTTCGAGCTTTAAGTCTAATGCAGCGGATAGACATACAATTTTCGCCCCGATACACGCTTCGCTTGGGTATAAAACGAAAGTTTTCCACAGGCACTTGTGCAATTCCCAGGTGAGTGCGTACTTTTGCCCTAAGACTGCTGTTAGGACCTGTGGATAACTCCTTCAAGCCACTGACCTGCGATTACTATAAGCGCAGGTCAGGTGATGTTTTTGCCAATGTGAAAATGTACACAAAACCAGTGGACAACCGCATCTACCTGCGCATTAACGCTTTTACCCGCGGGTTAACGAGCGGTAAAAACAGCCTCCACTTGACAAAAGCTATCCACAGATTTGGAAAGTTATCCACAGTTGTCCACAGGCGGGTGAAATCGTGCCTAAAACGTGCAAAAGGCCCCTGGGGTTTGCCACCTCACATGGCAGGCCCCAAGGACCAACTGCGTTGCTGTTGTCATTGTGGTTTCCATGCTTCGGGCATGGAAACCGTCGTGCGCCTTAAATCAGTTTTAGGCAGCGACGACCGAGAAGTTCACCTTGCCGAGAACATCAGCGTGCAGCTTGAGCTCGACCTGGTAGTTGCCGGTCTTCTTGACCAGGCCCTTTGGCAGAACGACGATGCGCTTGTCCAGCTTCGGGCCGCCAGCGGCCTCAATAGCGGAAACGATGTCATCTGCAGAAACGGAGCCGAAAAGCTTGCCGTTCTCAGAAGTCTTCATTGCAACCTGAACGCCGGAGAGCTGTTCGAGCTGATTGCGGACCTCGCGTGCGTGATCCAGGTCGCGGATTGCGCGAGCTTCCTGGGCGCGCTTGATGCCCTCGATCTGCTTCTCAGCACCGCGGGTGGCAACGATAGCCAGGCCGCGAGGAAGCAGGTAGTTACGTCCGTAGCCGTTCTTAACCTCAACAATTTCGCCTGGGGCGCCGAGGTTCTCAACGGCAGCGGTGAGGATCAGCTTCATGATCCCTGCCTTTCAATTGAGTTAGTTAATAATTGCGTTTGACAGTGTTTAGAACGGGGGTTCAGCGTCTGCACCGCCGAAGCTGCCGGCTTGTGGTGCAGAATTCCACGGATCATTAGAAGGAGCTGACTGCTGCGGAGCGCTCTGGTTTCCACCAAAGCCACCCTGGTTGCCGCCGCCAAAGTTGTTGCCGCCCTGGTTCTGCTGCTGGCCGCCGTAGTTGCCACCACCATTGCCGCCATTGGCGGACTTGCGGGTGACCTGAGCGGAAGCGTAGCGCAGGGATGGGCCAACTTCATCGACCTCAACCTCAAAGACAGTGCGGTTTTCGCCCTCGCGGTTCTGGTAAGAACGCTGGCGGAGGCGGCCATTAACAATGACTCGCATGCCCTTGGTCAAAGTCTCTGCAACGTTTTCTGCGGCTTGGCGCCACACGTTGCAAGTCAGGAACATGGCTTCGCCATCCTCCCACTGATTCGTCTGCGAATTGAAGCGACGAGGGGTGGAAGCAACGCGGAAGTTTGCTACAGCCGCACCCGCTGGGGTGAAGCGAAGCTCCGGGTCAGCAACTACGTTGCCAACAACGGTGATTGGGGTATCTCCCTGTGCCATGGTCTGTTCTCCTTATCGGTTACGTGGATTCTTAAAACTCTGAAACCAGTATCCGCTATTTGCTGTCGGTGCGCAGAACCTTGGTACGCAGGATGGTGTCGTTCAGGTTCAGGCGGCGGTCAAGCTCGAGCACCGATGCGGACTCGCACTCAAGGGTAACGACGGCGTAGATGCCCTCTTCCTTCTTGTTGATGGCGTAAGCAAGACGACGCTTGCCCCATACATCAACGTTTTCAACCTTGCCGCCGTCCTTGCGGACAACTTCCAGGAACTTGTCTAGGGACGGGGATACGGTGCGCTCATCCTGGTTAGGATCCAGAATAATCATGACTTCGTAGTGACGCACGGACCTCATCACCTCCTATGGTCTAGTAATTGTTTTCGGCCATATCACCTTTGCGGATATGGCAGGAGGGTACGTTGCGTCAAGCAACCCCATCACAATAGCGCATTGACCGGCCAAAAAGAAATCCCCAACGGGATATTTCCGCTGAGGACTTACAGTCTGTAACCAAGCACACGAACGACCGTGCGCGTGGCTCGCACCTAGCTCCGCATGGTGGTGGCGAAGAAGATCGCACTGCCGGCTGGAATCACCGTCAGAAACAAAAGCGCCAGCAGGCCAAGCAAGATGGGCCAACGGCGATCTTCGCTGCGCTGATAGAGATAGTAAGCAGCCATGACGCAGAAGAACCCGAGGACGATCGAAACGATTCCCACGATTGTGATACCCATTTAGGCAAACTCCCCTACTAGCGGATCGCGGCCTGCGTGTGCCGCGCGGACTTTATCGACGCTCTTGCCCAGCATCTGGCGCACGACGAGCACACCAATGACGATGATGAAGCCGTCGCGGGCGATGACCATGATGTCGAGCAGCTCATGCCCGATGCCCTTGTTCTCCTCCCCCAGCATGTGCCACATGAGAACCGGCCACACCAGGGCGTCGACAAGCATCCAGCTCATCAGCAAACGCCAACGCGGCAGGGCCAACAGAGCCGGAACCACCAACCACAGCGAATACTGCGGGGACCAAACCTTGTTCACCAACAAGAAAGCCATCAAAATTAGGTAGATTAGCTCGGCCACGCGCGGCGTACGTGCCACCCGCAGTCCGAAGACTCCAATGACCGCGCATGCGATGAGGAAGGCGGGCAGGGTGAAGGCGTTGAGGAATTCCGGGCTGAACTCGATTCCCGTCACGCGGTTAAGCACAGCATAGATGGTGGTCCACTCCGCGCCACGTTCCTCGTTCAAGCGGAAAAACTCGTGCCAAGCCTCCGGGTACTTTTCTGCCACAGGGACGTTGACCACGAGCCAGGAAATCACCGTGCCGCCGAGCATTGCGCCTAACGGTGCCCACTTCTTGTTTCGCACTGCCAGCACCAAGAACGCGCCCAGGATGAATAGCGGCCACAGCTTGAACGCAGTACCGCAACCAATCAGGATTCCGGCGAGCCAATTCTTGCCACGGGTTACGGCGAGAAGTGCGCCCACCATGAAAGCGATGGAGGGGATGTCCCAGTTGGTAAATCCATGGATGACTACCAGTGGGCTGGCCGCCATCAGTACGGTGTCCCACGCCCGGTTTCCGGTCAGGCGGAAGACCATGTAGACGGTAACGACCCAGATGCACGACATCACCAGTGCGGTGAGCCCGAAGTACCAACCGGATTCGGCGATGCCAAACCAGTGGCCCACCGGGTAGGTAGTGCGCGAGAGCCAACCCATGATTCCCTGAAACATACCGGCCAAGACTGGGTATTCCATGTAGCGGGTGAGATCACCCTCCTGCCACGAAAAGGCATAAGGGAAGCCGCCCTGGTCGAGGCCACGGCCACCGTAGAGCGGGATGATGTCGTTGTAGCAGAACGAGGTGTACTGACGGTTGCCATCCCAGTTCAGCGAAATGAGCCCTTCTGCAGAAGTGCGGCTGCCCGCGCAAGTGGCCTTGCTGAGAAAGCCGAATACCAGAAACATCCAAGCCACCGCGATGAGGGCGCGCAGGGGGCTAAACCATTGCTTCTTGCCCGAATATGCGAAACGACCCTTCGGCCCTCCGAAGAACTCGACGACATCGTGCGCAAAAGGCTCCGCCGAAAGCGGAACGAGTCCAGTATTTTCCGCCGCCGCCTTATCTGTGGCGGCGGGTGATACGGGGGCAACAGGTGAAGCGGGGCGAGCTTGCGCCACCGACTTCACCTTACGAAGGGCCCTATCAGTCACGCTGATCTCCTATTGATTAAGCAGATCGGCCAAATCGCCTTGGCCGCTAATGATGTCCTCAATCGACGGGACATCTTGCGCCGGCTGATTAGGCGGTGCCGGACGGCCCTGCTGACCCTGTCCCGGCTGACCCGGCTGGCCTTGCTGCTGTTCCGGCGAAGGCGCCGGCTGCTGGGCCTGTTCCTCTGGTGCCGGAGTAGGTGCCTGAGCGTCCTGTTCCGGAGCGGTGTTGCTGTCGCCGCCAGCGGTACCGGAGTTATAGGAAGAGTCGTAGGAGCCGGTGTAACCCGAACCCCAGCTACCGCTACCGTAACGGACGGGGTAGGCCTGCGGGAAGGACTTGTACTCAGCGTTAGCCAGCGAGGTATCCAGAATCTGCTTCCAAATCTGAGTCGGGGAGTTGGAGCCGTACATGATTCCGCCATAGGAGTTGAAGATGGCAGAGGTGTTGTCAGCGGTACCAACCCACACGGCGGTTGCTAGCTGCGGGGTGGAGCCAACCATCCAAGCGTCCTTGTTGTTGCCGGTATCGCCCAGCTGCGTGGTACCGGTCTTGGAAGCGGACTCACGGCCGCCGGCCAGAGCACCGTTGGACCAACCTGCGACCGGGAGCATTGCCTTCAAGACATTGTTGGCAACGTTCGCGGAAACACGGCGCTCGCCACCCTTGTCATCGAACTCGTAGAGAACCTCGCCGCCGGTGGTCTCCACCTTCTGAACGAAGTGAGGCTGGTGCCAAACGCCACCGTTGGTCAAAGTGGCCATAGCGCTAGCCATATCCAGCGGACGGGACTGGTACTGGCCCAGCACAACGCCCTCGAACGGAGTCCCGCCCTTCTCGCTCAGGGTCTTATCGATGCCCGGCAGCGACTTTGCAATACCCAGAGCATGCGCCATGTCTGCGGTGTCCTGCGTACGGTTTTCCAGATCGTCCTGCAGGCGGAGGAAGGAGGTATTGTAGGATTTCTTCAACGCCTCAGCGATGGAGCAGCTGCCGCAGCCACCATCGACGTTGGTAACCACCTGGGAACCAGGCAGCTGATAAGGAGCCGAGGAGTAATAGGTATCCAAGCCAATGCCCTGCTGCAGTGCTGCCGCAAGAGTGAAGATCTTGAAGGTGGAGCCGGTCTGCAGACCCGCATTTGCGTAGTCCCAACCAGTTGCCTCGTTGCCGCCGAAGTAGCCGCGGATACCGCCGGTTGCCGGGTCAATGGTGACGGCAGCAGCACGTGCGTCTTCCTGCAGGGAAGCCAGCTGACCATCCACCGCATCGGTGGAGGCGTTCTGCACGTTCATATCGATGGTGGTGGTGATCTTCAGACCACCGGTTGCCACCTGATCCTCAGTGATGCCGACGCGCTCGAGTTCGGCGATGACCTGATTCTTGATGTGGCCAAAAGCGCCCGGCGCCTCGGTGTATGCGGAGTACTCGGAAGGATCACGAGTCTGCGGGAACTGCATTCCCTTACGCTCGGTGGCGTTGAGATCGCCCATCTCTACCAAACCATCGAGAACATAGTTCCAACGTGCCTTGGAGCTTTCCTCATCAACGCGCGGATCAAGAACGGAAGGAGACTGGATAAGGCCGGCCAACATGGCGCCCTCTTCCACGGTGAGATCCTTTGCGTCCTTGTTGAAGTAGGCGTTCGAAGCAGCCTGGATGCCATAAGCATTACGTCCGAAGTAGACCGTATTCAGGTAGGCCTGCAGGATGTCTTCCTTAGACCATTCGTTGGTCATCTTGATGGAGTAGATGAGCTCACGAATCTTACGGACGTAGGAGTACTCGTCACCCACCAGAGTGTTTTTCACATACTGCTGGGTAATGGTGGAGCCACCACCCGCGGTGGAGTCACCGGTGAGCTTTCCCAAGACTGCGCGGCCTAAGCCGGTAAAGGAAAAGCCCGAGTTGGTCCAGAACTCGCGGTCCTCGGCCGAAAGCACGGAATCTTCTACGTAATCTGGGACTTCTTCCAGCTTGACCTGCGTGCGGTTGCCTTCCGGCGGCACCAACTTAGCTAGCTGGGTGTTTCCGTCACCAGCAACGATGGTCGAAACCTGGCTGGCTTGAAGGTCCTTTGGTTCCGGGACCGTGTACTGAGAGTAGGCGTAGCCGAAGAGAGCTGCGGGCACAGCCACGAGCACCAAGGCGACGATCAAAACAATCCAGGGCCAGCGACGACGTTTGCGCTGGTTCGTAGATTTTTTACTATGACGCCCAGCTCTCTTTTGGGCGGATTCCTTTTCGGTCACTGCTTCGTGTCCTCGTCAATCATGGGCAGATTTTCTTAAATAAGTGCAGCTTACCGGCCACAACGGCCGAGCCAAAAACTAACCTTCATCATAAGCCGTCGCCGCCGCCAATAGGTGATTCCACCGGCACGCCGTACAAACTTCGACTTTATGAACCGTAAATTCGAGGCCTTCGGCGACGAATTCTGCGATTTCTTCATCGCTGCGCGCGCTGCCGGCACGCCGCCCTAGCGCCTCGCCATAAACCCATTTGGTAAGGCGCATCGCCTCCCCGCAGAGAGGACATTTGCGCTCCATGTCGGTGCCATGATGCTTGGCTGCAGCGCGGAGGAGAAAGTCGGCGTCGCAAAGCGCATCCTTTTCTATAAGGCCCGCTCGATATTTGCGCAGGTACTGCGCACGCTCCCACTCGTGGGAGATCACGTGTTTGAAAGAAACCGCCACAGTAGCCCTATCCTCCTTCCCTAGATCCGGGCCTGAAGTTGACCAGACACCTAATTAGACAACAGCTTAACCACGCCACCTGTTCCCGCGTGCGAATGAGCGGAGAGTATTTTTTAACTCAAAAGCTAAATTTTTCGTGGCCTAACTACCGTTGTGAGTGTACGGGCGCTACTATTACTTTCCATGAGTGAACAAGCTGCTGAGTCCCCCTCCGCCTACGAAGACGCCCTTGACGTAGCCCGCAGCATCCAGCCCGCGCTAAACAAGCTGATGCTCATCTTCCAGCGCACCACCGAAGGTTCCTCCCTGACCACCTCCCAGGTCTCTATCATGAACCAGCTGCGCCTGCGCGGCCCATCCCGCGTGAGCACCATCGCACAGGCAGAACTCATCCGCATGCCCACCGCGTCCAATGCCCTATACCAATTGGAGCGCCACGGCTTTGTGGAGCGCCACCGAGATGACAAAGACCGCCGCGGCGTCCTCGTGGCACTGACCCAACTAGGTGAATCTGAGCTGAACATCGTCTCCCGTCAGCGTGCCGCCGCCCTGGCGGAGATCCTGCAGTGGATGGAACCTAAAGACTTGCAAGCGGCTCGTCAGATGAGTTCCCTGATTGCCAAATTGGCAGACGTCTATCGCCCGACAATGAACTAAAACCCACTTAGCAAAGAAACTGGGCATGAAACCGCATGTAGACCAAAGCAACCAGGGGTAATGCGGAGCAGGCCCGGATTTCTTTTTCGCCCCTCCCGTGACTAATAATGGGCTAAGAATTACGCCCCCGGACAGTTCACGGGATGTATTGCTGAATGGATAAAAATCATCAACACAAGTCTTTTGCTTCTCTCGCTAAAGACCCTGTGCGAATCCTAATTTCGTGGAGTCCTTCCTCCACTGGCACTGAAGCGATCGATTTTGCAGCGTGGCTCGCCCGCTCCACCAACGTTCGCATCAGGGTCGTTTCCACGATCTCCGTTCCGCTGGCCACCACCGCGCTGAACAAGCACGGCAATAAATTTAAAAAGTAGTTCACCAAGGAACAGGCCAAGTGCAAAGAACGAGTTCTGGAAGCACTCGAGGCGGCGGGTATCTCCGATTCCCAGCTGGACGAAGAGCCTTCCGTTCTTTTGGCCGGCCCCTCCCGCCCGCAGCTGCTGACCGAGATGGCAGAAGAATTCGGCGCGGATGCAATCCTGCTTGGCGCTAACCAATCCGCGCCAAAGGGCCGTTTCTTCGCAGGCTCGACTGCCGACGCCCTGCTGCACTTCTCCCCTATTCCGTTGGGCCTTTCCCCGCGCGATATCAAGCTTTCCAAGCATGGCGTGACCCGCATCAACTTCGCTTTCACCGAGCGCAGCGACTCCGAGGACCCCGCCTTGCTGTGCGCCGCCCGCCTGGCGAATACATGGAACGTTCCGCTGCGTATCGTGGCCTTTTCCGCCGACGGGCTTCTCGACGCCCAGGTCAGCGGCAACGTCGACGTCGCCTCCAAGCTAGCCAAAGGCTGGCACGAGCATTCCTTGTCCATGCTGGACCGCGCACACGATGTGGTGGCAGAGCGCTTCCCAGAGCTACCGATTACTACCGAAATCGGCACCGGCCATGGCTGGTCTGGCGCGGTGGACTCGCTGAAGTGGAAGAAAGGCGACTTGATGTGCCTAGGTTCTTCCCCGATGGGCCCCTTCGAACGCGTATTCATTGGCTCCACGGCCACCGAGCTGCTTCCGCATGTGCGCGTCCCGGTTCTGGTGCGCCCTTCGGACTCTGCGCCTTCAGTCGAAACTGCGGACTAATCCACGGCGACTAGACTTTGGCCTATGAATCTCCAGCCTGAGCATCCGGAAAACGATCTGACAACTGATGCCGACTACGCCAACCTGCGGCGCCCGGAGCCAAGCTCTTTCGATGAGCTCGCGGATGAGCCAGATCCCCTAGCGGTAGCTGCAGCCAACCGCCGCTCTTCCCGGCAGGCTATCTGGTTCATGGTCGCTGTGCTGCTGCTTTCCGGCCTCTACGCATTTGTGGTGGCACTAATTACCCGCTCCCAGGGCGGGGCGCTTTGCGACGCCCAGCTTGCCACCTGGCTGTGCACCGAAGGCCAGCGCCGCTTCTTTGCACTGACCACCGTCATCATCCCGTTCCTGGGAATGGTGGGCACCGCCGTCATCATGGTGCGCAAGCTCAAACGCTATCTGCGCTGGCGCTCCTGGATGGCAATTTTCTGGGTAATGGCCTGCAACTTCATGCTGTGGTGCATCACCGACATTCAAATCTTGTTGGTTCCGCTGGGCTAACCGTTCCCCGAGGGAAAGGAGAGGCTGGAACCTTGCAGGTTCCAGCTGGTTACTGAGCTGCGCCTTGCGCCGCGGCTACGGCTACTTCCGCGCAATCTGGACGCCCACAGTGCTGGGTTTCTACCTTCTGGATGCAGTCATCACAGATAAGCACCTGCTTGCGGCAGGTGTCCTCGTTGATACAGTTATGGAAGGTGTTGGTGGCATTGCCGCAATGCACGCAGTGACCAAGCTGGATAAAACCTGGATCTTGCAGGCCCTGCCCAAATTCGTGATGCATGCGCTTGTCAAAGACGTAGAGGGAGCCTTCCCAGAGACCGTCGTTGCCGAATTTCTCGCCATAGCGGACGATGCCGCCGTCTATCTGATAGACCTCTTTGAAACCACGATTCTTCATCAGGGAAGAAAGAATCTCGCAACGAATGCCGCCAGTGCAATAGGAAACGACTGGCTTATCCTTCATCCAGTCATACTTGCCGGACTCGATTTCCTCGATGAAATCATGGGTGGTCTTAACATCTGGGACGACAGCGTTTTTGAACTTGCCGATCTCAGCTTCCATGGCGTTGCGGCCATCGAAGAAGACGACTTCGTCGCCGCGCTCCTTAACCAGCTCGTTGACCTGCTCTGGCTTCAGGTGCACGCCGCCACCGACGACGCCGTTCTCATCCACCTTCAGCTCACCGGGCGCGCCGAATGCCACGATTTCGTCGCGAACCTTCACGGACAGGCGTGGGAAATCATCGGCACTACCCTCGGACCACTTGAATTCCATCTTTTTAAAGCCCGGGTACTCGCGGGTCTCACGGACATAGCGCTTACAAGCATCCATGTCACCACCGACGGTGCCGTTAATTCCGTGCTCGGAGATGAGGATGCGGCCCTTCAGCCCGAGCTTTTCGCACAGGTTACGCTGCCACAACATGATGGCAGTGGGATCGCTGATTGGGGTAAAGCAGTAATAAAGGAGAATCTTGCTGAGGCTCACGCCATCGATTGTAGGCGTGAGCTGTTGCTCTTCCTAAATTTCCCGAAAATCTTTGGGTTTAGCGCTTCTGGTAAAGCGCCTGCTTACGTGCAAAGACCGGATCGGAGGTCACGAGCACGCCCAAATTGCGGAAGATTCCCTCATCCACCGAGCCCAAGATAGTGGTGGTGTGAACGTCACAACCTGCCAGCTGCTTTAGTTCCGCCATTGCGCGGCGAGCGTTCTCGTCCTTCGCAGCGGAGGCGGAAAGAGCGATGAGCACCTCGTCGGTGTGCAGGCGCGGGTTACGCGAACCCAGATACTCGGTCTTGAGCTTCTGGATCGGTTCGATGGCCTCTGGACTCAGCAGGTGGATCTCATCATCGATGCCGGCTAGATGTTTAAGTGCATTGAGCAGCATCGCAGCGGAGCAGCCCAGCAGCTCAGAAGTGCGGCCGGTGATGATGGTGCCGTCGGCAAGCTGCAGCGCAGAGGCCGGCTCGTCAGTTTCCGCGGCACGCTTGCGCGCCGGCACTACTACCGGGCGGTCATCAGACTTAATGCCTGCCTTCGCCATGACGACGGCCGCGCGCTCGGACTGCGTGGAATCCAAGCCGAGGCGCGCCTCTTCCACCAAAGCCTTGAAGTAGCGACGAATAATCTCCTGTTTGGAGGCCTCACGGCAGACTTCGTCATCGGTGATGCAGAAGCCAGCCATGTTGACGCCCATATCCGTTGGGGACTGGTACGGGGTGTTGCCGGTCAGCTTCTCCAGGAGGGTCTTAAGCAGCGGGAAGGCCTCGACATCGCGGTTGTAGTTCACCGTGGACTCGCCGTAGGCGCTTAAGTGGAAGTGGTCGATGACGTTTGCGTCGTTGAGGTCAACGGTTGCGGCCTCGTAAGCCAGGTTCACTGGGTGATCGAGCGGCAGGTTCCAGATAGGGAAGGTCTCAAACTTGGCGTATCCAGCCTGCACACCGCGCTGGTGCTCGTGGTAGACCTGCGATAGGGCGGTCGCCAGCTTGCCTGAGCCTGGACCCGGCGCAGTGACGACAACCAGGTCACGCGTGGTTTCCGCGTACTCGTTCCGGCCAAGGCCTTCCTCAGAAACGATGAGGTCTGTATTCGAAGGGTATCCCGGGATAACGCGGTGACGTGCAACGCTCAGGCCAAGGCGCTCCAGGCGGTCAATGAAGGCCTCAGCTTGGCTGTTGCCATCTTCCAGCTGGGTCATAACGATGTTGTTTACTAGGAAGCCACGGCCACGGAAGACGTCGACCAAGCGCAAAACGTCATCTTCGTAGAGGATTCCGAGGTCAGCGCGCATCTTCTGGCGCTCAATGTCCTTGGCGTTGATGCAGATGAGAATCTCGACATCGTCTTTGATGCGCTCAAGCATGGCGATCTTGTTGTCTGGAGTAAAGCCCGGCAGCACGCGGGAGGCGTGCATGTCATCAAAGAGCTTGCCGCCCATCTCCAAGTAGAGTTTGCCACCGATTTCTCCGCGCCGTGCATGAATGTGCTCCGACTGCATCTCGATGTACTTCTCACGGTCAAAACCAAGCAAACGCGTCATTTAAAGGCCTTCCGCCATAGACAATCCCCGCAACCGGGCTGGATCTTTTGGATTGGATTTTACTCGAAAGAACTGTGTTTACTCATACGCCCTGCCACGGCATCACACCGCAAGAAACCGCACTGACGACGCCGGCTAAAACATACGAGTAACGCCTGGGCCCTGGAAAGGATGGGCCCAGGCGTTACCTGTCTCTCTAAGGGTGTGGAACAAGCCCTCACCCTCTATAGCCAGGCAGTCCCACCCACCTGACTATAGCCGCCGCGCACCCCTACATGCGCAGCGGTTGGATCTATCACTCACCAGTAGATACATCCATGCGAAGCATATCAACGGCGGTTTCAAAGTCAACGTTTTCAAAGCCAATCGGACAAAAACCCGATATAGAAATTCATTAACTAATCCTAACTTTATAAAAATTTAGCGCCATGCGCTGGCACTTTCTAGTCCAATCAACCCGGAAGAAAAATAAATGTGAAACGTATCACTATACATTCGGGTCAATCTTTATCAAATATGGTCACGATATAGTCTAAGCAACAAATTAGATAAATGTTTATTATGTTAACTTTCACCTATTTGAACTAGACCTTTAAAGCGGGAAATGAACGTTTAAATCTCATCTTCGCACTTCAATCCCACATTCCAAACGGGAATAATGTCCGTTTTATCCTTAGGTTTTCTTCGCAGCACATGCAATAGACTTGTCCGGAGACACTTGTGGATTAGCCTAGGAGAATGAAAACCTCCTCTCCCTATCGCGTTGGGCGGCGCGGTGGTCATCGCGAGGCTCATCGCACTGGCGCCAACGGGTGCACGCCCGCTGACCATGGGCGTCGGCGCGATTGATTAAAAATTTACGTTGTGAGCGCAAGTCGGCCTTTTACGGGTCAAAAATCGGCGAGTTGCGCTCAGTAACTAAATTCCACGTCTGGACTTTGGCATAGCTGTTGGAGAGCTTGATTCGCTACCAAAGGTCTGCTCGCCTTTGGGGTGTTGGCGCAGCCATCCTAAAACCACAATGCCCGTCACAATGTTGGCGATACCCACCGCAACGATGGCGGTGTTGTTGAGCTCCATTGGAAGGAGGAACCCGAGGAGCGCCATCATCGCATGCATGCCGCCATGGGTGCCGGCGGCCCACCAGAAGCTGCCCTTCCACACCACCACCGCACCGCCGACGATTCCCATGCCCAGCGGCAGGATGAGATAAATGACAAAGTCCATAGCGCTCTCCTGCCCGCCGGCAGAAAAGAGGTGCGGCAGGGTGAACGCAATCGTCGTCCAGCCAACTGTGAACAACGGCCTGTCCGCAGTGGTGGAAAACAACCAGCCGCGAAACAGCAGTTCTTCCGGGATACCTTGAAGGAAATAGGACCGCACCAGCATAAAAACTACGAATGCGGCCGCCATGCCTGCGGAATCGAAGCCTTCGGCGGCCGCAGCGCCACCGTTGCCCACGCTTCGGACAATGAGCCAGGCGCAGGTCATGGGGAGGGCAACCACGGCGGTTCCGCCCGCAAGGCCCGGCAGAATCCGTCTCCACCCGGGGAGGCCGATGGTGGTCAAGGGCCTACACTCCACGAACCGTACCCACAGAACGACCAGAACGATCACGACGAGTGGAGTGACCATGAAGATTCCGGAAGTACTCAAGAGGCCAATGGCGTCCTCGGGCTCGCGGGCAACCACCTGATGCAATGGGACGCGGACAAAATTGGAGACGAACATGATGAAGACTGCCACGAAGGCACGGATTACCAGTCCCCACCACGTGATGGGGAGCCGGGGCTGAGATATCGCTGTTTTGTGCATAACCTCAACCTAGAAACCGTGAGGTCAATGGAACAGTAACTGCAGTCACGACCTGAGAGAAAAAGTCATGACCCAAGTCATGGTTCTGCGGTTATAGAGTTGTTCTGGTGAAACCTTCCTCCCCGACCGAGACCAAGTCCCCCGCCGCGATTGCGTTGCCGTTCCTCGAACATCTGGTACCGCTCGCCGCGGCAATGATGCTCTTCGGAGGGCCGGACGGACACGCCTTCGCCTGGAAGTTACACCTAGCCACGCTGGCGGTATATCTTCTCAGTTTCTATGTGTGGCGCCAGTGCGTGGCAAAAGGTGAGAAGCAGCAGGCAGCGGCCGTCGTAGTTGCCGTCGCAGTACTCGCAGTGTTCGCGACCGCCAACAACCCCACTTCCTTAGTGGTTGTGTGTTTGGGTGTCGTTATTGTCGGACTAAGCATCTCTTTTCGGGCAAGCATCATCTACGGCGTCATCCCCACCGCCCTCATCGGAGGCGTCCATATCGCGGTTGGTTCCGAGTGGGGCCAGGTGGCCACCGAAGTCTTGGCAACCGGGTTCATGGTCGCCGTTGGTATCACGCTCACCAGGATTACGTACACGGCGGCGGAAGACGCGCTGAAGAAACAGGCCCATGCCGAGCAATTGCGCATCGCCAATGATCAGCTCCGCCAGGCCTTAGAAAAACAGCGTGAGCTAACCCTCGCGGAGGAACGAGAGCGGATCGCGTCCTCGCTTCACGACGGCCTCGGGCACCGCCTCACCGCAGTCATCCTCAGCCTGGACTATGCCCGCCGAGTGATGGGAAAGGACGTTGACAAGGCACAGTCCGAACTCGCCCAAGCTCGCCGGAACACTGTGGACGCGCTCGATGACATGCGCATGGTCGTGCGCGCCCTGCACCCCATCCAGCTGGAGTCCGAGTCCTTCGTCTCGGCCCTACAGTCGCTCAGCTCGTCGTTTTCTTCGACCGCGCTCACCGTCAACCTCACCATCGAGGAACCGGAACGGGTAAGCACCATCCCTTCCTCCATGGATCACTTCCTCCTCGCCGCCACGCAGGAGGCTCTGACCAACGTTATCCGTCACGGGCACGGGGTATCGGAGGTAGACATTGATGTGCTTATCGACGACCAGCTTGTCTTACGCATCGCCGACAACGGCCCTGGGAACGACACAGCTACACAAGGTTTTGGTCTGCGCTCACTGAGTCATCGAGCAGCCGTGCTCGGCGGTAGCTTGAAGGTCTCCAGTCATGGTGGCATCGATGGCGGATTTGCGCTCACCATTTCCCTGCCCTTGAACTCAGCAGCCACCCAGGAGGGAGCTCATGCCTAAACGCATTATCCTCATCGATGACCATGAGATGTTGCTGCGCGGGCTCAGCCTCATCTTTGACACGATTGACACCTGCGATGTGGTGGCCACCACCACAGACGGGGCGCGGATAAGTGATCTCATCTCAACGCATTTTCCCGACGTGGTTGTCACCGATGCCGTAATGCCGCGGTTCTCTGGCCTGGACGTAGTCAAGACCTGCGCTCAGCATCATCCCGACGTGCCCGTCATCGTGCTGACCACTTTTGACGATGAGTCACTAGTCCGTTCCCTCATGGAGTCGGGGGCTGCCGGGTACGTGCTCAAGGACATCAGCGCGGAAGATCTCGCCGACGCGGTGGACGCTGTGTCCGCGGGCGGCATCGTGTTAGACCCGCGCATCGCTCGCTTTCTGCACCGTTCGCGTGCACCCCAGTCCGGCGTTACTACGTTGACCCGCGCGGAGAAGCAGGTGGCCGAACTTGTTGCCCAGGGCAAGAACAACAAAGACATCGCCGCCGCGCTCTTCCTGGCCGAAGGCACGGTCAAGAACCACGTCTCCACGCTGTTGCGGAAGATGCACGCGCCTGACCGCACGGCACTGGCTCTCGACCTAGCGCGCGCATTCGGCTTCCTCGTCGAGCCTTTCCGCTCCTCGCAGAAACCCCAGGCATAAACCCCTGACCTTATCTAGACCGCGTCGTGCATGGTCACGACGTAACCGCCCAGATCACAGAAGACAGTTCCCGCAGCTGTTGACTAGGTGCAGTGACTCCTTGCACTAGACCGTGAAGAAATCGACCGCATCCCATGCGAGCCAGGCGCCCTCGGCGAGGGTGGCGGTGAGGGTGTTGTGACCGGGCGCCAAGGTGCCGTCGGGAAGCGGGATTTCGAAGGCCGCGGGGTTCAAGGCGGTGGTGGTGTGCGCGAGCCAATCGTCACTCGTGCTGCCAGCCTGGCCGTCGCCGTCGGAGGCTATCGACGTCGCGATGAGCTCGACGCCGAGCGATGACTCCGGATCGCTTGTGTCGTCCCACAACTCAGCGGCGCAGTGCTGATGGATGTCACCGGTGAGCACGTTCCACGTGGCCGGCGACGTCTGGAACCGCGGAACGGTATTGACGGGTATCAACGTTCACGAAGCACAGGAGGTTGCCCACGTCAAAGGAGTTGTAGAGCTGCGAGTTCGGTCCCTCCGGGAAAGCTCGACGCGACGCCCGCGTGCACCAACCGCTCGAGCTCGCCACTGCTCTCCCCCACCACCATGGTGCGGTGTTCGCCATCCACATCCAGATCTTGCCGTACGCCGACGGAAGTAGAGGCCAAATTTTGGAAACACAACCCCGGTCAAGGCATAGTGAAGAGCGGAACAAAACCTAGGAACAAAACCCGGGGCACTACCCAGGACTTGACCACCATGCCCGAAGGCCACATCATTCATCACCTTGCACAGCGCCTCAACCTTGATTTCCGGGGTGGGCCGCTGCGCGTCACGAGTCCGCAGGGCCGCTTTGCGGCGGAAGCAGCCATGCTCGATGGGACGCAGCTCGATTTCGCCGAAGCGCGCGGCAAGCACCTCTTTATGCACTTTTCCGCCGATGCGCCAGAGCACATCATCTATATTCACCTCGGGTTGATCGGCAGCTTGCGCTTTGAGCCTTTGGACGATGTCTGGGGCCAGATTCGCCTGCGCGTCGAAAGCGATGACCTAGCTGCCAACCTCCGCGGGCCGCAGTGGTGCCGGCTCATTACGGATGCTGAGTATGACGTCGCGCTCGCCAAGATTGGCCAGGACCCCATCCGCGAGGACGCATCACCGGCCGACCTTTGGCCGCGGGTGCACAGGTCGAGCCGCAGCATCGGCTCCTTGCTGATGGATCAGCATCTCTTTGCCGGAGTCGGCAACATCTACCGCGCCGAGGTTTTATTCCGCCAGAACATCTCGCCTTTTATTGCCGGCAATGAATTAGACCGCCACGAATTCGATGTCATCTGGGAGGACCTGGTAGAACTCATGCGCGCCGGCGTGCCCACCGCCCGCATCGACACGGTCCGCCCGGAGCACACGCCAGAGGCCATGGGCCGCGCGCCACGCAAGGATGACCACGGCGGCGAGGTTTATGTCTACCGCCGCGCCGGCATGCCTTGTTATATCTGCGGCGAGCCCATCGCAGAAAAGAAGCTCGAAGGCAGGAACCTGTTCTGGTGCCCCACCTGCCAGAACGCTCCAGCCTAAACAGGGGGTATTTTGGACGGCATGCGATATGCCTTTTCCGTCGACGCCGTCCGCGCTGCCGAGGAGCGCCTGCTCGCCCAGCAGAGCTATCCAGACCAGCTCATGCAATTAGCCGCCCACGCGGTGGCCGATGCCGCCGCGGTAATGCTCGCCGCGCACCCAGGCCACGTGATGATTCTGGCAGGCAGCGGTGGCAACGGCGGCGACGGCCTTTTCGCCGGCGCTCTTCTCGCTCAGCAGGGGCACGCCGTCACAGCACTCGTCCCCGAGACCTGCCACGCAGCCGCCCTTGCTGCTTTCGAGGAAGCCGGCGGAGAGGTTCTAAAAAGTGGGTCCACTCCTAATTCCACCGCTTACCTGCCCGATGACACGAGCTTGCTTATCGACGCCGTGGCTGGTCTCGGTTCCGGACGCGGGCTCAGCGGCCAAGCGCTGGAGGCCTACGAGCAGGCAGCAGGCATTCCGGTTCTAGCAGTCGATATGCCCACTGGCATTAATGCGGACACTGGCGTAGCCGCCCGCAAAGGCGCCGTGCATGCTGACGTCACCGTAACTTTCGGTTGGACACGCATGGGTCATGTGCTTGCAGCCGAGTGCGGCCAAGTAGTGCTGGCGGACTTAACGCTGCCCGGCGTGACATCGTTTAGCGCGATGCTCGAATCGCTCGCGCAACCGGCCGGGCACATCGCCAACGAGCCCACCCTGGAATCCACATATGCGTGGCGCCCCGGCAACATCGAGACCGCCCACGGCATCGCCACGCACCCGCGCCCGGTTGGCTGTACCGGACCAATCGTTGATCCCACCCCAGGAATTTCCTCCGATAAATATTCCGGTGGCGTGGTCACTATTGCCGCCGGAAGCGACACCTATCCCGGAGCTGGCATCTTGGCAGCCACCGCGGCAGTGCGCACCAGCCCGGCCATGGTGCGCTTTATCGGAGACCGCTCCATCACCTCGCTCCTGCCGGAACTCGTGGTTCACCCAAATCTTGACTCAGCAGGTCACGCCCAGGCCATCGTCGTGGGCCCAGGACGCGGCACTGACGCTGCGGCCCAAGCGGAGCTCGCGGAGGTACTCGATGGGTTCATCTCGGCCGTCATCGATGCCGATGCGCTGCGACTCCTTGCCCGTCACCCCGAGTTGCGCGCCCGCCTGGGAAGCCTGCCCGTCACGGTTCTCACCCCTCACCTGGGCGAGTTCACCGAGCTTTACGAGGCGACCTTCAACAAGGACCTCGACCTGTCATCAGGCAAAGCAGCGCCACTGCAGGAGCTCGCCACGGCACTGGGCTGCATCGTGCTGCTCAAGGGAAGAAATACCCTGGTTACCGCACCCGGCCAACCCATTTATGCCTACAATGCAGGCCATTCCTATGCCGCTACCCCTGGTTCAGGCGACGTGCTCGCGGGCATCCTCGGCGCAGTCCTCGCACAGATGCATCTCGATGAGCGGATGCAGGAGAAGAAGGCTGACTTCGATCTGCAGGAAGCGCTAATCACCGAGGTCCTGCATGCCGGGGCTATCCATGCCCATGCGGCAGCCATCGCGGCGCAAACGCCGGAGGGCTATGCCATCTGCTCGGCTTCGCAGATTGCCGGGGCGATCCCGCGGGCCGTCGCCAAGCTTTTGCGTATGGCTCGCTAAAGCCTATTTGCCACGGCGCGCACGGAGCGGCGCAACAGCCCCTTGGCACCGGCAGCCACCGTGCCGCGGCGCAGCCTACGGGTTTCCCACGGCCACGTCATCGCAGCCCAGGCACCTGCCACGGCGCCGATCTCGGCGAGGATGTACCACGGCCACGGCCCCAGCAGGTTGATGATGGAGGGGCTGCCCGGCGCGTGGTTTAAGAATCCATAGTTGCCATCTGTGCGGGCGTTGACCGCCATGACGCTGGCCATCCACACCGGGGTTACTCCCACCGCAAAGCGGTAACCCTTCCACGTCGGGCGGTAGCCCAAGCCGAAGGTCAACGCCAGCGGAATGGCCAGTGCGGTGATGTGGAAGAACCAATAGGTGGCAAAGCGCAGCCAGCGCGGATCGAAGTAATAAATAACATCTGGGGTGATAATCGCCTGCGGGTTCAAGATGATGCCCCAGTAATAGGTCAGCGTCAGCGCATGCTCATTGCCCGTAATCAGACCGAGCGCCAACACTGGGCGCAGAATATCGCACAGGTGCAGCGGCAGAGATTCACGGATGTCGAATTGCGAAGGGTCCAGGGAGACGATGGTCCATGCCGTACCGAGCACCAGCATCACCCAGCCAGTCATCTGCCGATAGAAGGTCTCCTTGGTAGTGCCCCGGATGCGTCGTGCAGCCACGATGAATACACCGCATGCGGCAATGGTCACAGAAAGCATCGTGTAATGCACTCCGGTCCATTGCGCCATGCGGGGATAGGTGGTGGGCGTGACGCGCACTCGCGGATTCTTTTTCGGCATAACGGGAAAACAGAATACTCCGTTTGCGCCCGCTTGCAGGACTTTAGTTACCGGACACCAATTTTCCGTCCTTGACAGTGACCACATTGTCCGCAAAATCCAGCAGGCTGCGGTCATGGGTTACAAACATCGTTGCGGTCTGTTGTTCATCGGTGATGTCACGCAGCAGCTTGGCGACGTCGCGCGAGAGCGCAGAATCCAGCGCCGCCGTCGGCTCATCCGCGAGCAGCACCTCGGGATCAGCCATCAAGGCACGCGCGATATTGATGCGCTGGCGCTGACCGCCAGAAAGCTGGGTGATGCGGCGAGCCTCCATCCCAGGCAGGCCTACATACTCAAGCAACTCCCGCGCCTTTTCACGGCGAGGTTTTCGGCCTGCCATATGGTCCACAATGAGCAGCTGATCCAGGGCATTGAGCGAGCTGACCAAGTTGGATTGTTGGAAGATGATGCCGCGCTCACCGCTTACCCGCACGCCACCACTATCGGGCTCGATTAGCCCCGCGGCCACGGAGAGCAAGGTGGACTTGCCGGAGCCGGACTCGCCGACGACGGCCATGAGCTGGCCCGGCTTGATGGCCAGGCTGACGTCATCCAGCGCCACCACGCGATCGCGGCCATCGGGGAAGGTAACCGTCACGTTTTCAATCTCTAGCATTAGCCTTGTCCTCCCAACGCATCCAAAGGGTTGATTTTGCTGATTCGGCGGGTAGCTAGCACCGCGCCCAGCATGCCGAGTAACCACATGCCGGCGGCCGGGGCAGCAATCGTGCGCGCCGAGAGCACAAAAGGCACCGTCGATTGCGCGAGCGCGCCCAGGCCCCAGCCCACTGCGGCGCCCACACCAACTCCGAGGGCGAGGATGAGTGCGGATTGTGCCAGGGCGTCGCCAAGCAGGTAGCGCGTCCGCGCCCCCAGCGCACGCAGAATCGAAAGATCGCGGGTGCGTTGCATGGTCCAGATGCTCAAGAAAGCCACCATCACGAGCGCCGAGATTGCATACAGGAAGCCCTGCATGGTCAAAAGCGAGCCGCGCTCCGAGTTGTAGGAGGGCAGGCCGCTTAAGGCCTCGCGCATGCTGACGGACGTGGGAAGCCCGGTGGCAACGCTGTTCGCGTGCAGCAGGGCGGTGCCCACGACGTCGGAAGGCGCGTGGCTCAACTGCGCCCAGGTCTGCGTGGAAACCCACAGCACCGGCGAGTGGGAATAGTACAGATCCGGCACGGTGGCGCGAACGGCATAGGTCTCATCCCCAATCACCACGGAATTTCCCTGCGTAATCGCTTGCGAGGCCACCACTCCCGTGGCCGGCACCTGCTGCTTGGTACCCGGAATAGGCTCGCCCGCCGGCAGGCCCAGTACGGCCACGCCACCGAAGCCCTCCACCTTGGTCTGCGAGGTACCCAAAGGCGCGCTGCCAGGCACCACGTCGTCCGCGTAAATCTCTGACTCCGTAAAAGTTGGCTTCTGCGTGCTAAAGCTCGCCTGCTCATACTCATGCCCCAAGGCCTCCAAAGCCGAGGTGTTTTGTTTGCTAAGGCCCTCCGTGAGCCCAGAGAGCATGACCAAAAGCAAGGTAATGAGCGCGACCACGGTCCCAATTAGCGCAAAGCGCCCGCGGGCTGCGCGCAATTCTCTAAGTGCAAGAAACATAGTTTCAAGCATCGCCCCCACTCGCAGATTAGTAATCGGGCCGCTAGTTGAACTTCGAGTCAACCAACTGGTTGATTCCCCGTGTCCGGCCTGAGGGTTAGGGTAAAAGGCTGTGAATGACGTGAAACAGCGCTCTCCGCAGACCTTCCATAAGCGCCTTAGCCCTTGGCGCGCCGGGCTACACGTGATGTTCGCGTTTTTGTTGCTATTCGGCCTGCTGCGCGCCGGGCTCGACGGGCGCCTCGATGCCCGCGCCCTTGGTCTGGCAGTCGCATTGGCCGTGGTCTACGCACTGCGGCGCGCACTCCCCCGCGCCCTGTGGCTGGTGGGCTTGTGCGTGCTGTGGTGCGGGCTCATGGTGCATGCCCAGGACTTCATGTGGCTGGAATTCCCGCTGGTCTTTGCTTTTCTAAGCTCGCTTCCCCGCTGGCCGGGCATCGCCTGCAGCGGATTGTTATGGGCGCTGGCCGCCTTCCTGCCCGCCTGGCAGCATCCGGCGGAATGGACCATCGCGGCGGCCATCGGCCCCTTCATCGGCACGGCCTTTGCCATCGGCACCTTCCATGCCGGGCGCATGGTGCAGGCTGAGGCGGCGCACCATGCAGAGGTTGCCCGGCAGCTGCGCGCCACCCAGGCCGAACTTGCCGCGAGCGAGCACCAAGCAGGCCGCCTGGAAGAGCGCGAACGGCTCTCCCGGGAAATCCACGACACCGTGGCCCAGGGCCTTTCCTCCATCGTTCTGCTCTCGCGCGCGGCTCAAAAAGATCCTTCCCCAGAGACACTGGCGCTGATTGAAAAAGTGGCTAGCGAGAACTTAAGCGAGGCACGCCGCTTCGTCAGCGAGCTAGCATCTCCCGCCGCATCCTTGGAGGAGGCCCTCCAGCAGGTGGTGGATTCGGCTACCGCGCAAGCCGCTGCGCTGGGGAAGGACACCGACATCGAGCTAGTTGTTTCCGGCGAAAGCACCGTTCCCGAGGCCCACCGCCAGGACCTGTTGCGTGCTGCGCAAGAGGGGCTCAACAACATGCTCAAGCATTCTGGCGCCCGGCGCGCGGTGGTGACTTTAGGCTGTTTTGAAGGCGAGACCACGCTCGACATCGTCGACGACGGAGAAGGCATGGATCCTACTTCACCTTCGCAGGGTGGCTTCGGGCTGCGGGGCCTGCGCCAGCGCGTGGAAAGCCACGGCGGTACGCTCACGGTGGAATCTTCCCCAGGCGAGGGAACCGCCCTTGCTATCCGTATGCCGCAAAAAGTGGAGGACCAGGATGCTTAACGTCATGCTCATCGATGATCATCCCGTGGTGCGCGCAGGCCTGCGAGCCATTTTGAACGCTTTCCCTGACATCGATGTGGTCCTAGAAGGTGCGGATGGGGCGGACGTCGCCAAGCTGGAGGCTCCCGATGCTCCGCATGTTGACGTGGTCATTTGCGATATCCAGATGCCCGGCACCGATGGCATTGCGGCAACTTCCCAGCTCGCCCAGGCTGGCGGCCCGCCGGTGCTCATCCTCACCACCTATGACACCCAATCCGACATTGTTTCCGCCGTGGAGGCAGGCGCCCTGGGCTATCTCCTAAAGGATGCGCCGGAGCAAGCGCTTCACAACGCCGTCCTGGCCACGGCCGCCGGCAAACGCACCCTGGCGCCCGAGGTGGCAGCGCTTTTGGCCGAGCGCATCACCCGCCCCGAGGTGGCACTTTCCGGCCGCGAGCTGGAAATCCTAGAAGCCCTGGCCACGGGCAAATCGAATAAGGAGCTTGCCCAGCGCCTGTTTATCTCGGAAGCTACAGTGAAGACGCACTTGATTCACATCTATCAGAAGCTGGGCGTGGATACCCGCACAGCGGCTGTCACCGTGGCCCGGGAAAGGAAGCTCATTTAAGTGTCCGCGCAGGTTTATGATTGCCTCGTTTTAGGCGGCGGCCAAGCAGGGCTGGCCACGGGCTATTACCTGCGCAGAAAGGGCTTGAACTTCGCCATCTTGGATGCGGAATCGCGTCCCGGTGGTGCATGGCTGCACGCCTGGCCCTCGCTGACTTTATTTAGCACCACGAGCGCCTCCAACCTACCGGGCTGGCCCATGCCCTATTACGAAGGTTTCCCGCCGGCGAGCCACGTGGTGGATTATCTAACTCGCTACGAGGAGCGCTACGAGCTGCCGGTGCGACGTCCCTTCATGGTTGAGTCCGTGGAGCACGATGGGGAGTTCTTCCACGTCTATTCGGGCACGGAACGCTTGATGTCCCGCATCGTGGTGGCGGCCACGGGTACCTGGCGTGCGCCCTTCATTCCGTACTACCCCGGTAAGTTCGCGGGGACACAATGGCATTCGGCCATTTATCCCGGCGTCGCGGAGTTCAGCGGCTCCCGCGTGGCAGTGGTGGGCGCGGCCAATTCCGGCGCACAGATCGCGGCGGATCTGCTGCTTGAAGGCATTTCCACGACCTGGCTAACGAGGGGCGAGCCGCGCTGGATGCCTGACGACGTCGACGGACGTGTGCTCTTCCGGCGCAACCGCGAGCGCCTCAACGCCATCAATCGTGGCGAGCCTGACCCCGGCGCGGATACGAACCTGGGCGATATCGTCATGGTCCCGCCGGTGCTCAAGGCGCGTGATGAAGGGCTCCTGCGCGCCACCCCGATGCCGGATTCCCTCGACGACATCGACGCGGATCACCTGATTTGGGCCACCGGCTTCCGGCCCGCACTTCGCCCCATCTCCCGCCTCCTGGTAGACCGCCAGCCCACCGTCCCGGGGCTCTTCCTCGTGGGATACGGCACCTGGACTGGCCCGGGCTCAGCCACCATCACGGGTGTGTCCCCCTTTGCCAAGCAGGCGGCTACCGATGTCGCGGAGTTCGTGAAAAACCTCAAGCCTTAGCCTTGGTTAGATAGGAGCGTCTCGATAGCGGGATACATGTCCTCCACTATGTCGTCGATGCTCTTCTCCGTCATCAGCGGAACCTCCACGACGTAGCGAGCAATCGCCGTTCCAATGAGAATAGGACCCAAATACGCGATCTTGCCCAGGAGATTACCTTCGCTAATCGTACTTTGGGCGAACTCTGTTTCTAAAAGGGCCGTTACGAAGCTGTCCATGATCGATTCACGGAGGATAGCTGATGCATGTGAAGAGCCAATGCCGCCGCGAACCACAGCACGCAAACGCGGACCCATGTCCTCGCTTTCCCACAGGCGCAGATAGTTCGCGATGAATCCTCGAAGGTCAGTAGACGCCCCCAACTGAGCCGGAAGCATTTTTAGGTCCGCGATTACCGCATCGAACAAGCCGTCCTTGTTCTTGAAGTAATGCATGACGAGAGCGGGATCGACGTCGGCTTCTTTGGCGACCGCGCGGATGGTGGTGGCTTCGAAGCCCACCTCGCTAAACCTCATGCAGGCGGCTTCCAGAATTTTCTCGCGCGCTTCTGGGGCGCCTGGACGACGTCCAGCTTTCTTGCGCTCTGCCTTTTTATGCTCAGCCCCTGGCTGAGCACCGTCACCGGGTTCTTCGACCTTGCCTTTAGCTGCCATGGCTTCAACCTTACTTCCTCGAACCCTCGAAGAATTCATCACGTGTTGACTTTCAACAACTGTTGAAATATCTTATTCAACAAGCGTTGAAAATCAAGCAAAGGAACGACATGAAAGACTGGACCAAGGCAATCGCCGTTGGATTCTTGGCACCTCTCGCAGTGTGCCTCTTCGTACTTGCCTTCTTGTGGCCCATGGCCACGATGACCCCCAAAGACCTCCCACTCGCAGTAGTTGGAACCCAAGAACAAGTGAGCAAGGTTTCTGAAGCCTTTGAGCAGAAGCAACCCAGACTCTTCGAGATAACACCTGTAGAAGACCGCGCAGCCGCGGTATCCCTTATCGAAGAACACGAGGCTTACGGCGCCATCGTGCTGGGCCAAGAACCAGAGGTCCTCACCGCAAGCGCTGCCGGCGCCGCACAAGGCAACATCGTGAAGAACCTCGCGCAACCAGTAGAGGCAATGGCAAACCAGCAAGCTCAGGCGATGGCTGCCGCGAAGGGCATCCCGGCTGACGCACTCCCTAACGTCACCGTCAAGACCACCGACGTTGTGCCCACCAGCAGCGAAGACCCGCAGGGCCTCGCCATGAATATGGCTATTATCCCCGTTGCCATCGGCGGCATGCTCGGTGCAGCGATTCCTTCCTTCCTCCTGAAGCGAAACTCGCAGCGTCTCCTCGCCCTAGCAATCTTTGCCCCCATTGCCGGACTGCTCACCACCGCAGTAATCGGCGGAGTATTCGGATTACTGCCAGATAGTTTCTGGGCATCGACCGGCGTATTCACACTAGGCATCGCCGCAGTCTCCAGCTTCATCCTAGGCCTAAGGGCGCTGCTTGGCGCCCCCGGCTTTGGTCTCGGCGCACTGACCATCATGCTGGTGGGCAACCCACTGGCCGGTACCATGGCCCCCAAGGAATTCGTGTCCGGCAGCTGGGGATACTTCGGCCAGTTCCTGCCTAACGGCGCCACAGCTACGCTGCTGCGCCTGGTTAACTACTTCCCTGCAGCAAGTATCGCCACCCAGGTATGGACTCTGCTCGCATGGGTAGCCTTCGGACTAGTCCTTCTCGGCAGTGGAATTGTGCGAGAGTCGCGCTCCGCAAAGAAGGCCGCGTAGAAAACTCAGAGCAGAAGATTAAGCAACAAACCCCGTGACTAGCGCGCAGCCCAAAACGGTTAGCGCGGTCGCTGCAATGAATCCCATACGGTGTAGGACTTTGGACTGCAGCTCTTTGCTTATCCGGGCCAAAAAGAATGCGCCCACGGCGGTGCCCAAGGTGTTGAACACAAGGTCATCAACGTCGCTGAAGCCGAGGGCGAAGAGGTACTGGAGGGTTTCGATGCTCAAGCTCAGCGCCAAGCCGGCCAGGATGGTTCCGCCGAGGCCAAAGCGCACGCGGCGCAGATTCTGGCCCATCACGATAAGGCTTGCGCCGAGTGGCATAAACAACAAGAAATTGCCGATGGTGTTGGTCCAAGGCCCGTACCAGATGGTCGGATGATCAAAACCGTTGAACATTTGCAGATCTAAGCTTCGCACCGCATGCGCGGAGGCATTGACCACGCCGGGGATCTCAATGAAGGATTTACCCAACGTCGCCACACCAACAACGAGCAGCACGAGCGCCGTGACTAGAAGTGAGTCACGGCGCAGCGTTTGGTGGCGGCGCGGGGCCGCCGGAATACGGCTGCGCGAATGAGTGGTTTGTTCGGTAACGAGCATGTCCGAGAATCTAACAACAAAAGCTGTACTTTTGCCGTGTACTTCGCTGGCAAAACACTGATTCATAATGGGCGTACCATCGTGGGCATGAGCACACTCAAAGTCACGCGAAACGAAGACGGTTCCATCTCTCACGCTTTCGAGGATGAGCCGATTCTGGCCGAGGGCGACGTACTGGTTAACGTTTCCCATTCTTCGTTGAACTACAAGGATGCAATGGCACTCGACGGTAACAAGGGCGTCATGCGCATCAACCCGCTGGTGCCGGGCATCGACGTCGTGGGCAACGTTGCGGAGTCAAACGATGAACGTCTACCTGAGGGCGCCCTGGTGGCCGCTTTCGGCGACGGCTTGGGAGAATTCCGCCACGGCGGCTACACCACTAAGCAGCGCGTGAATGCCAACGCCACCCTCGTGGTTCCAGAGCGCTTCACTGCTGCCGACGCCGCCGCAATCGGCACCGCGGGCTACACCGCCGCCATCTGCGTCAACCAGCTGCTCACCCACGGCACGCGCGAGGGCCATGTGCTGGTCACTGGCGCCACGGGCGGCGTGGGCTCCATCGCCGTCCAATTGCTCAAGTCCCTGGGCTTCGAGGTCACCGCCGTTACCGGCCGCGTTGATAGCGAAAGCGAGTACTTGCAGGCCCTGGGCGCAGACCACATCATTGATCGTTCCGAGCTCTCGGAGACCGGCCGTCCGCTGCAGAAGGCGCTTTACGACGGCGCGGTAGACACCGCTGGCTCCACCGTCCTGGCCAACGTCTTGGCGCAGATCAAGTGGGGCGGCGTCGTAGCAGCAACCGGCATGGCCGCTGGTCCTGACCTCCCGGCTTCGGTACTGCCATTCATCCTGCGCGGCATCGTCCTGGCAGGCGGCAACTCCGTCGACGCACCGCTCAAGGTCCGTGAGGACGCCTGGAAGCTGCTGGACGAACACCTCGATCTTGAGATGCTGCATTCTATTTCCAACATCATCGCGCTCGACGATGTCGCAGACGCCGCCAAGGAGCTGCTCGCCGGCACCCACCATGGCCGCACGATCGTAGAAATCTAGACAAACTATTTAGCAGCGCTGGGGACGATTAGTTTTCCCAGCGCTGTTACTATTTTCCTATGCGTTCCCGTCTCTCTATCTCTGCTGCCGCGCTGGTTGGCACCCTCGCCGCCGGCCTCGTCACGCCCGTTGCCCAGGCTGGCATCACCATCGACCCTAACGCTGTGCCCGGGCGTACTCAGGTCACGCTGCGCTACAGCAATGGCACAGTGGTCTCTACTGCTAATTCCCACGAATCTCGCCCGGCGCTTTCCTTGGTCAAGCTCTACTTGGCCTATTGGGTGCTGCAGCACGGTGCTCCGGCGGACAAAGCCCGCGTGGAGAACATGATTCGTTTGAGCGAGGACGGCACGGCCACAGACTTGGACCGCCGCTACCCGCAAGCAATCCCTGAAGTCATCGGCCAGTTTGGACTGCATGAGACCCACTACCCAGGATTCTGGGGCAACACCACTACCTCTACTGAGGACCTTGCGCGCTTTACCTCCGCGATTGTGGGCGACCCACTAGCCACGCCAATTATCAATGGCATGCGCACCGCTTCCCCCGTTGCCGCTGACGGCTATAAGCAAGACTTTGGCACCTCACGCGTGCCGGGTGTTGTGGGCACGAAGTTCGGCTGGGCCGATAACCGCAACGTCCATGCCACCGCCTCCTTTGGCAATGGCTTTACCATCGCCGCGAATACTTATGGCGCGGCCTCCCAGCTCACCGGCGACATCTTGGGTGCCGTTCGCATCACCGCTGACGGCATCCGCAATTCGGGCCGCCAGCCTTCCCCGCTGGAGCAGCAAATCCTTAACTTCGTGCCGGTGCAATTCCACGATCCGGCTCGCCAAGCCATCCGCGGAGCCGAAGATTCAGTGGCCAACGCCCAGATGCAGTTCTGCGCCTTGGCCGCCCAGGCAGGCTCTTCGCACTTATGCGCCTAGTTTAGAAGTCAGATACTTCTAAACGTGCAGGTCGCGGTCCTGAATGCCCTTTGGCACCATGAGAACGCCGATGAGGGAGATGGCGGAGATGACAATCGCGTAGGTAGCGATAGCCATGGAGGTCTTGAACTCAGTGAAGAGCATCTCCGCGATCATCGGGGCGAAAGCACCACCGATGATGGAGCCAAACGCGTAGCCGATTGAAACACCCGAGAGGCGCACCTTCACTGGGAACATCTCCGCGTAGAGCGCGGACTGGGGACCATAGGTGGCACCCAGCATGGTCGCCAGGATGAGAACCGCACCACCGAAGAGGGCAAGATTGCCGGAGTCAACAGCCATCCAGGACGGAATGGACCACGCAGCCAACGCAATGTAGCCCACGATGAAGGTGCGCTTGCGGCCCACCTTGTCCGACAGGTGGCCGAAGTAGAGGGTGCCAGCGAACCAGCCGATGGATGCAATGAGCGCGATTAGCAGGGCGTCGGTACGCGAGTAACCCACCACCTTGGTGCCATAAGAGGTGAAGTAGGCGATGACAAAGTAGCCTACAGCGTTGTTAGCGGCGAAGATGAGCGCGCACTTAATGACGGTGCCGGTGTGGCTCTTGAACAGGACCGCCAAGGGGGCAGATTCCTTCTTCTGAAGATCCTGCAGCTCAGCGAATGCTGGAGACTCTTCCACCGCGCGGCGGATAAAGTAGCCCAGAAGAATCAGGACAACAGAGGACAGGAAGGGGATACGCCAGCCCCATGCCAAGAACTGCTCCTGCGTCAAGACCGCGGAAAGCAAAAGCATGAAGATGGTGGCCAGGAACATTCCGAGCGGAACTCCCACCTGTGGGAAGGCGCCGAAGAGGCCGCGGCGGCCGCGTGGCGCGTGTTCCACGGCGAGCATTGCCGCACCGCCCCACTCGCCGCCAGCAGAAAGCCCCTGCAGCACGCGCAGCGCCACCAACAGGATTGGGGCGGCCATGCCGATTGCAGAATAGTTGGGCAAGACACCCATGAGCATGGTGGCTAGCCCCATGCCAATCAGAGTGATGACAAGAACTGGCTTGCGGCCCAGCCGGTCACCCAAGTGACCTGCGATGATAGCACCCAACGGGCGGAACAGGAATGAGATACCCAATGAAGCCCAGGAAATGATCTGCGCGAGCGAGGCGTTTTCATTCGAGACTGGGTCAAAGTACTGCGTGGCGAAAATAAGACCCGCAGCTTGGGCATAGATAAAGAAGTCGAACCATTCGATGGTGGTTCCGACCATGGAGCCGGCGAGCACGCGCTTGTGCTCCCGAGTGATTCCAGTTGCCGGTTGGCTACGTTCAATTACAGGTGCAGACATAGGGTGACTCTCTCTATGGGTGCAAAAGCAGATGGATAAGGTCGATTACTTATCGCGGTTATCGACGATGCGCTTTGCCTTGCCCTCACCAGAGTCAACGTGGTCAACCACATCGACGCCGACGGAGATACCGATGCGGTTCTTGATCTGCTTCTTGAGCCAATCACCCGATGCTTCGATATCAGACTGGGCAACGTCTGTCGCATGTTCAACAACCAGCGTCAGGTGATCCATGCGCCCCTTCTTCGACAGGATGCATTGGTAGCGCGGGCGCAGGTTGGAATCCTCAGTGATGATTTCCTCAAACTGGGATGGGAAACAGTTCACGCCGCGCAGAATGATCATGTCGTCGTTTCGAGCCGAAATTCGGTCGATGCGGCGCATGGAACGCGCTGTTCCCGGCAGCAGGCGAGTGATGTCGTGCGTACGGTAACGGATGATCGGGAATGCTTCCTTGGTCAAGGAAGAAATCACGAGCTCGCCGTATTCTCCATCAGGCACCGGCTGCAGGGTTTCTGGGTCAATGATCTCTGGGTAGAAGTGATCCTCCCAGACGGTCAGACCGTCCTTGGTTTCCACGCATTCTTGCGCAACACCAGGACCCATGACCTCAGAGAGGCCATAAATATCGGTGGCCGTGATGCCAAAGCCTTCTTCGAGCTCGCGACGCATGCCCTCAGTCCACGGCTCGGCGCCGAAGACGCCAGCTCGAAGCGAGGTTTCACGCGGGTCGATGCCGTCTTTACGCATACGATCCAAAAGGTTAAGCATGTAGGACGGGGTGCCAAGGATGGCATCCGGCTGGAAGTCCTGCATGATCTGAATCTGGCGCTCGGTTTGACCACCAGAGGTTGGGATTGCGGTCGCGCCCAGCTCCTCGACGCCGTAGTGAGCGCCAAGACCACCGGTGAATAGGCCGTAGCCGAAGGTGATCTGCACCTTATCGCTTGGGCGCAGGCCACCGGCACGCAGGGAACGAGCCACGAGTTCAGCCCAGATCCTCACGTCATTTTGGGTATACCCCACCACGGTTGGGCGGCCGGTAGTGCCGGAGGACGCGTGGATACGGGAGATCTGGCTCTGGTTTACAGCAAACATTCCGAACGGATACTCGGAGCGCAGCGTCTCTTTATCAGTGAACGGGAACTTGGCAAAGTCTGCCAGCTCCTTGAAGTCATCGGGGTGGACGCCCAATTCATCAAACGCACGGCGGTAATGAGGGACGTTGTAGTACGCGTGGCGCAGCTCGTTCTTTGCGCGCTGCGTCTGTAACGCGATGATTTCGTCGCGGGAAGCATACTCAATGCCCATCTGCGGGCCGTGGTGATCAGAAAAGATGTCAAACGTTGCGGTCACGTTGTTGCCTTTCGACTCGGGAGAATTGAGGTCCACACCCGCATTCCCTCGAAAGCGCTGCTCGAGATATTTAACTGTCTTGCTTGGGTTTAGCCGAGGAATATTAACCTCGGCGAATTCATGACCTACCGTTCGTTCAGGTAAATCATGTGAGGTACAATACAAGGCCTGTACGTGAGTTACAACACAATTAAAAAAGTTTCATGACCCAGGGCACATTTCCCGTTGGGAAAACGCAGCTAAGGCCTAGAATTTTTCCCTCACAGATTCTCTCCAGTCGGACTACCCCCGCGGCACCCCAAAACTTCTAGCCGTTCAGGCCACCAAACAACAAGCCCACCACAGCATCGGCGACTTCCTCCGCCTCCAGCTTGCCGCCCGGGTTGTACCACTCCGCCACAGAGTTGACCATGCCAAAGACCATGCGAGTCAAGATCGCAGCGTCCAGGTCAGACCTGATTGCGCCATCCTCCTGGGCATCGCGCACGAGCGGGATAACTGAGCGAGTTAGCTTACGGCGTCGCTCCAAAGCGCGGGACTCAACCTCCGAGTTGCCACGCAGCCGCAGCAGCAAAGACACCGACTGCGGGTCTACACACAGCACATGGATGGACCCCTCCACCAGGCAGCGCACACGCTCCCCGGAAGCCAAGTCCGAATCTTTAACCTCGGCAACCACGGCCTCAAGCTCGCTGAGCGCGCGGGCAACCGTCAGCTCCAAGATCTCCTCTTTTGAAGAGATGTGGTGATAGAGCGCCGACTTTGTAATTCCCAGCTCGTGCGCAACATGCCCCATCGATGTCGCGTCATATCCACGGGCATTAAAAGCGCGCACAGCCGCGCTAATTACATCATCACGGGAATAGCCCGGGCGACCCCGCCCGGCACCAACATTTGCTTCAACCACGGTCCCCATTCAAGCAGAACGGCCAAAAAATGGTTAGACTCTCCAATCACCACACCCCCATTTCTCATCGAGTGCTTGCTCTAGGTCTCCAGCCAACTAGGAGCATCCATGAGCCAGATCCTGCGCCCCGGCGTGGCCGAAACTGAAGAATTCGCCCACGTCCGCGCCATGTTTGAAAGCGATAAAGCCACCGCGCACATCGGCGCGGAGATTACCAAGCTCGAACTTGGACACTGCGAAGGCCAATTCACCATCCGCCCAGAGATGTGCAACGGCCACGGCACAGCACAGGGCGGTTTTCTCTACACCTTCGCCGATTCGCTTTTCGCCGGCGCGTGCAACTCACCCGGCGAAGTCGCCGTCGCTGCCCACAACTCCATTCACTACATCGCCCCCGCTTTCGAGGGCGACGTCGTCAGTGGCGTAGCCATCACGCGCGAGACTTGGGGACGCAACGGAATCGTCGACGTTTCGCTGAACATCCACGGCAAACCCATCGCGGAGTTCCGCGGAACCTTCCGCGTCCTGCCAGCCAAGAAGTAACGAAGTCCCCCCCAAGAAACTAGAGACACATCACAAAATGTGTTGACGTAGGTCACAGATCTCCCATATACTGACCAACCATTCAGTAAGTAATACCCCGCTTACTCCTCCATCCGGATAGAAGGATTTCCTCCATGACTACCACTGACTCCGCACTCGCCAGCGCAGAGGCAGAAGCACGCTTCGACGAGCTCATTGCGGAAGATTCCCGCATTGAGCCCACCGACTGGATGCCGGCCGCCTATCGCAAGACGCTGACCCGCCAGATCTCCCAGCACGCGCACTCCGAGATCATCGGCATGCAGCCAGAAGCCAACTGGATCACCCGCGCACCATCACTTAAGCGCAAGGCAATCCTCATGGCCAAGGTGCAGGACGAGGCAGGCCACGGCCTTTACCTCTACTCCGCCGCCGAGACCCTCGGCACCTCCCGCGATGAGCTGGTACAACAGCTTCTTGATGGCACGGCGAAGTACTCCTCCATCTTCAACTACCCGGCGCGCACCTGGGCTGACATCGGTGCCATCGGCTGGCTGGTCGACGGCGCGGCAATCTGCAACCAGGTCCCGCTCTGCCGCGCTTCCTATGCCCCATACGGCCGCGCCATGGTGCGCATCTGCAAGGAAGAATCCTTCCACCAGCGCCAAGGCTGGGAGATCCTCTACGAACTCGCCAACGGCACCGAGGAGCAAAAGCAGATGGCACAAGAGGCCATCAACCGCTTCTACGGCCCAGCCCTGCAAATGTTCGGCCCACCAGATGATGATTCCCCGAACTCCAAGCAGTCCATGGAGTGGAAGATCAAGCGTTTTTCCAACGATGAGCTGCGCCAGCGCTTCGTCGACATGATTGTCCCGCAGGCTGAGGCCCTAGGCCTGCACTTCGAAGACCCGGACCTTAAGTGGAACGAGGAGCGCGGCCACTACGACTTCGGCGAGCTGGATTGGGCCGAATTCAAGTCCGTCATCAAGGGCGAGGGTCCGTGCAACGTGCAGCGTATGCAGCGGCGTCGCCAAGCGCATGACGACGGCGCCTGGGTCCGCGAGGCAGCAGCTGCTTATGCCGAGAAGTACCACAACGTCGACTCCGCCCTGTCGGCCTAATCCGCTCCACATCAACCAAAGGAAACCCCATGTCTGAAAATCAATGGCCAATGTGGGAGGTCTTCGTCCGCTCTTCCCGCGGCCTTTCCCACGTGCACGCTGGTTCTTTGCACGCGCCCGACGCAACCATGGCGCTGCGTAACGCGCGCGATCTATACACCCGCCGCAACGAAGGCACCTCCGTGTGGGTAGTTCCCACCGAAGCAATTTCTTCTTCCGATCCTGACTCCAAGGGCGGCTTCTTCGAGTCCCCGCAGGGCAAGAGCTACCGCCACGCCACCTACTACGACAAGTCCGAGGGGGTGCCGCACCTGTGAGTGGATTCGCAACCGCCGATTCTGCGACCAAGCAGTCGCAGGGTAACGGCATTACCGCAGAAGACATCGCCGCTTCCGGCGCGGTGGCCTCGGAAGACGTTGCTGCTTACGCACTAACGCTGGGCGACGATGCCCTTATCCTCGCCCAGCGCCTGGGCTGGTGGATCTCCCGCGCCCCAGAGATGGAAGAGGACATCGCGCTCGGAAATATCGCACTCGACCTCATCGGCCATGCCCGCTTCCTTCTGACCTATGCGGGTACTGCTTATGGCAAAACTGAGGACGATCTCGCCTACTTCCGCAACGAAGAACAATTCCGTTCCTGCCGCCTCGTGGAGCAGGAAAACGGCGACTTTGGTCAGACCATCGCACGTCAGCTGCTCTTTTCCTACTACCAGTACGGTCTCTACACCGCCCTGCTGGCATCCAAGGATGAGACGCTAGCGGCCATCGCGGCGAAAGCCATCAAGGAAGTCGAGTACCACGTCGACCACGCCAATCAGTGGATCCTGCGCCTTGGCCTGGGCACCGAGGAATCCAAGCGCCGCGTGCAGGCAGGCCTGAATTACATGTGGCCTTACCTCGACGAACTCTTCGAGGATTTGCCGGTGCACGAGAAACTCGCCGCCGAAGAGATTGCCGTTCTGCCTTCCTCCCTGCGCGCTGAGTTCGACGAGCGCATCGAGCGCGTCCTTGGCAAGGCGGAACTGGATATCCCGCAGGTAAAGCAGGCTCGTTCCGGCCAGCGCGGCGGCGGTTTTTCCGAGTACCGCGGCTACATTCTCGCCGAGATGCAATCGCTCGCCCGCCAGCATCCGGGCGCTACCTGGTAAGGAGTTTGACCACTGTGACCATCACCGATACCTCTCATCCCCTGCGCCCGGCAGCGCCTGCCGACGCCCAGGTATGGGACGTCGCCGCGCAAGTCCCCGACCCCGAGATTCCCGTCATCTCGATTGCGGACCTGGGGATTCTGCGCGCAGCGAAGCTAGAAGACGACGTCGCAGTGGTAACCATTACTCCGACCTACTCGGGCTGCCCCGCCATGGAGCACATCACCGCGGATATCACCGCGGCGCTGGGGCAGGCAGGCTACAGCGCTGCCCGCGTGGACCTAGTGCTGCAGCCGGCGTGGACCACCGACTGGATCACCGAGTTGGGCCGCAAGAACCTCAAGGATTATGGCATCGCGCCGCCAACCGGCAAGTCCCGCGCGGCAAACTCTGGACCCATCCCGCTGACCCTTGGTCCCCCACCTGCCATCGAATGCCCACACTGCGGCTCCCGCCGCACCCGCAAGCTCGCCCAATTTGGCTCTACTTCCTGCAAGGCACTGTATAACTGCCTGGACTGCCTAGAGCCTTTCGACTACTTCAAGGTGCACTAATGACCACCACAATCCCCGCTAAGAAGAAGGCTACGTTCAACACCCTGACCGTGACCGGCGTACGTAAGCTCACCGAAGACTCCGTCGAGGTTTCCTTCGCAGTCCCCGCTGAACTCCAGGAAGACTACAACTACATCCCCGGCCAGTACGTGGCACTGCGTGCCGAGATCAACGGCCAGGAAGTGCGTCGCTCCTATTCCATCTGCGATGTGCCGCGCGACGGCGTCATCCGCGTAGCCATCAAGCGCGACCGCGGCGGCATCTTTTCTACCTGGGCCAACGAGGAGCTAACCCCCGGCACCCAGATGGACGTGATGAACCCACAGGGCGCGTTTACCTCAAAGACCCACCTGACCGGCCTTAATAACCCAGAGGCCGTGCGCGAGGAGCTGGAAAAGCTTGACCATCCGCACCTCGTCGCCGTTGCCGCGGGTTCGGGCATCACCCCAATCATGGCGATTGCTCAGACCGTGCTGGCGGAGTCCCCGGACACCACCTTCGAGCTCATCTTCGCCAACAAGGGCGGCGGAGATGTCATGTTTGCCGAGGAGATCGGTGACTTGAAGGATAAGTACCCGAACCGCTTCGCCGTCCATCACGTGCTTTCCCGAGAGCAGCGCGTCAACCCGCTGTTTTCCGGCCGCATCGACGCCGAGAAGCTGCAGACATTGCTCGATAACGTGGTGCGCACCGAGAACGTGGACGAGTGGTTCCTGTGCGGCCCCTTCGAACTGGTCCAGCTAGTCCGCGACGAGCTCTCCGGCCGCGCTGTCGATGAGAAGAACGTGCGCTACGAGCTCTTTACCACCGGCAAGCCCACGGGCAATCAGAACCAGTCTGGCCGCCGGGTAGAAGCCGATCCAGAAGGCAACAACGTCGAAATCACCTTCCAGCTCGATGGCCTCTCCGGCTCGGTTACCTCCCCGGTTTCCGCCCACGAATCACTCCTGAACGCCGCTCTGCGCGTGCGCTCCGATGTCCCATTCGCCTGCGCCGGCGGCGTGTGCGGCACCTGCCGCGCCAAGGTCACAGAAGGCGAAGTGGAGATGGATGAAAACTACGCCCTCGAGGCCGACGAAGTGGCAGCCGGCTATGTGCTGACCTGCCAATCCCACGCCACCACGCCGAACGTCTCCCTCAATTTCGACGCTTAAAACCCACTACTTATTTTATAAAGGCACAGCATGATTGAACTACAGGTGGACGCTGAAAGCGGCGTCGCAGAACTCATCTTCAACAAGCCTAAGGCCATGAATTCTCTAGGCATTGCGGATTTGGCAGAGCTTTCCGATGCCCTCGATGCCGCAGCCAAGGCGCAGCCCAAAGCACTCATCGTCCGCGGCGAGGGCAAGAGCTTTAGCGCCGGCCGCAACATCAAGGGGCTAAACCCGCGCGAAGATGACGCAACCGACTTCCTAGCCAACAAGGTCACCCCAGTCCTGCGCCAGCTCGACGAGTTCCCCGCCCCAACCTTTGCCGCAGTCCACGGCCCTTGCCTCGGCGTAGGCCTGGGCATCGCGCTGGCCTGCGACGTCGTCTACGTCGCCGAAGATGCCAAGTTCGGCTCTCCCTTCGCCAACCTGGGCGCGACCCTTGACTCCGGTGGCCACCACCTCTTCGTCGAGCGCCTCGGCCCGCACCGCGCGATGGACCTCATCATCACCGGTGAGCTCATCAGCGGCGCGGAGGCAGTCCAAGCCGGGCTCTTCTCCCGCGCACTCCCGGCAGAGGAGCTGCTGGACTTTACCCGGGGCGTCGCCAAGCGCGCGGCTCAAGGGGCCACCTTGGCATTCATGGCCAGCCGCAAGCTTGTCCAAGACATCCGCGACAACGGCACCGGGCTGTGGGCCTCCGTGGATGCGGAGAACATCGCACAAGGAAAGCTGTGCGAGACCGAAGACTATTACGAAGGTTTTGATGCCTTCAACGAAAAGCGCAAGCCGCAGTTCAAAGGAGCATAAATGACTACCCCTAACGCATACCTCGTCTCCGGTTTCCGCACGCCAGTGGGCCGCTACGGCGGCGCGCTTTCTTCCGTGCGCCCCGACGATCTCATCGCCACCACCATCCGTCAGACCGTCGAAACCGCAGGCATCGACCCATCCCTGGTGGATGAAGTCATCATCGGAAACGCCAACGGCGCCGGCGAGGAAAACCGCAACGTCGCCCGCATGGCGTGGCTACTGGCTGGCTTCCCCGACACCGTCCCCGGTATCACCGTCAACCGCCTGTGCGCTTCGGGCATGTCCTCGATTGCGCTGGCTACCGCCCTCGTGGAGTCGGGCCAGGCGGACATCGTCGTTGCCGGCGGCGTCGAGTCCATGTCGCGCGCGCCGTGGGTTATGGAAAAGCCCACCAAGGCCTTTGCCAAGCCAGGCGAGGTCTATGACACCTCCATCGGCTGGCGCTTCCCCAACTCCAAGTTCCTGGCGCAGGAAAAGATGACCTACTCCATGCCGGAGACCGCCGAAGAGGTAGCTAACGTCTACGGCATCACCCGCGAGGACGCGGACGCATTCGCCCTGCGCTCCCACCAGCGCGCGCTGCAGGCCATTGCCGAGGGCAAATTCGCTGCGGAAATCGTGCCGGTAGAAGTCAAGGACCGCAAGGGAAATGTCACCATCGTCGACACGGACGAGGGGCCGCGCCCCGAGACCTCCCTCGAGGTTCTGGCGAAGCTGCGCCCTGTAACCAAGCTCGGCGATGTCACCACCGCCGGCAACGCATCTTCGCTTAACGACGGCGCTTCCTGCGTCATCGTCGCCTCCTCTGCGGCGATTGAAAAGTACGGCCTTAAGGCTCGCGCCCGCGTGGTCGCGAGCTCCGCCCGCGGCGTCAAGCCCGAGATCATGGGAACCGGCCCTGTGCCCGCTACCCGCCAGGTGCTTGAACGCGCTGGCTGGAGCATTGAGGACCTCGACGCGGTTGAGCTCAACGAGGCCTTCGCCTCCCAGTCCCTCGCATGCATCCGCGAGCTCGGGCTCGACGAGGACAAAGTCAATGCGTGGGGCGGCGCCATCGCTCTGGGCCACCCATTGGGTTCCTCGGGTTCGCGCATCACGCTGACCCTGCTCAACCGCTTGGAGACCGAGGGCCTCCAGCGCGGTGTGGCCACCATGTGCGTGGGCGTGGGTCAGGGAACCGCGATTGCGATCGAGAGGGTCTAAATGAGTACCGCTATCGAAGTAACCCAAGAAGAAGGCTTTGTTCTAGCCCGCCTGAACCGCCCCACAGTGCGCAATGCCATCGACGAGCAGATGGTGGCTGAGCTGCACGAACTCTGTGCGCAGTTGGAACAAGAACCGCAGATTCTCATCATCACCGGCTGCACCGTGGAAACCTCCAAGGGCCCGCGCGGCATCTTCGCCTCGGGCGCGGACATCGCCCAGCTGCGGGAGCGCCGCCGCGACGACGCCCTGCGCGGCATCAACTCCGGCATCTTTCACCGCATCGCCCAGCTGCCGATGCCCGTCATCGCTGCCGTCGACGGCTATGCCCTAGGCGGCGGCCTGGAACTGGCGCTCGCTGCGGATTTCCGGGTAGCCACCCCGTTTGCCAAGTTCGGCCAGCCGGAGGCCAACCTGGGAATCATCGCCGCGGCCGGGGCGCTGTGGCGGCTCAAGAACACGGTCGGTGTGCCGCTCGCCAAGGAGATTCTGCTGGCAGGACGCATCTTAAGCGGCGAAGAGGCGCTGGAGGCACACCTTATTAACGAGGTTCACTCCCCCGCTGAGCTCCTCGACGGCGCAAAGGCCCTAGCCGAGCGCATCGCCGCGCTCGACCCGCTGGCCGTGCGCATTACTAAACAGCTAATGGACATGCCGGATTCCGCGCACCCCTCAGTAGACAACATCGCTCAGGCCGTGCTCTTCGAGTCTCAGGCCAAATTCGACCGCATGCAAGCATTCCTCGACCGCAAGAAGGAAAAATAAAGATGAAAACCCCGAATAAAGTTGGAGTACTAGGCGGCGGCCGCATGGGTGCCGGCATCGCGCATGCCTTCCTGGCAGCGGGTGCGCAGGTCCACGTCGTCGATATCAACGACGATGCCGTCGCAGCCGCCCGCCAGCGCGTGGAAAAGGCCATTCAGGGTTCCCTGGATCGTGGCGCTTCCGGCACCTTCGAATCGTGGGCTCAGCGCCTGACGCTGTCCACCGAGGCTGCCGACTTCGCGGGATTCCCGCTGGTAGTCGAGGCAGTCCCGGAGTCCATGGAGCTCAAGACGCAGGCATTCGCCAACGTTTCGGCGGCAGCTCCGGAGGCAGTCATCGCCACGAATACCTCTTCACTGTCCGTATCCGAGCTGGCAGGAAGCGTAAACAACGACGTAATCGGCCTGCACTTTTTCAACCCGGTCCCGGCATCCAAGCTGGTGGAGGTCGTTATTGCCGATTCCACGCCTGAGCAGCTCGTCGAGGACGCCAAGGGCTGGGTCGAGGCGTTGGGCAAGACTGCCGTTGTGGTCAAGGATGCCCCCGGCTTCGCGTCCTCCCGCCTGGGCGTGGCCATTGCACTCGAGGCCATTCGCATGGTGGAAGAAGGCGTTGCCTCCCCGCGCGATATCGACAACGCGATGGTGCTGGGCTACAAGTTCCCCATCGGCCCGCTCGAGCTCACCGACATCGTGGGCTTGGACGTGCGTCTCGGCATCGCCGAGTACTTGGAGTCTCAGCTCGGCGAGCGCTTTGCGCCTCCGCAGCTGATGCGCGATATGGTCGCTCGCGGGGAGCTCGGCCGCAAGTCCGGCAAGGGCTTCTACGACTACAGCTAGCGCTTTTAAGTTCCGCCGCCCTAGATGCCAAATCGGAGCGAAATCGCGACGTCGTAAAGCGCAGATTTGGCATTTAGGGCGATATTTCGTGTACCCACTCCGGCTCTGGCGGCAGCGCGTATTCCTCCCATGGTTTAGGCAGCAGCGCCTTGTGCCAGAGGTGAACGAAGGAATAGAAACGCCGCGACCAATTGGGCGGCTGCGCTACCTGCTCCACGATGTAATCTAGGTGATGCGCCACGCAATGGCCGGTGTAGCGCAAAGTCCGCCAACCTCTTAATACGGCTTCGTTGTTCTTCCAGTGATCGCGAATCCACACGCCCAACTCGGAATGGAACTTCAGCCCGTTAATCTCGATGGCTATCTTGCGTGAGGGAATCACGATATCCCAGCGATGCACGCCGATGAATACGTTGCATTCAATCTTCAGCCCTGCCTGCTGGAGTGCCCGTGCAACCGCAATCTCCGCGCTGGAGTCGGTGAACAATACTGCGGACCTCAACAGCTCCTGCGCTCGGGCGGGCAGACTGGATATTTCAGCCCGGTCTGCCTCGAGCTTCTCGCGCCCGCGATGTCCGGAATAAAGCGCCTCGCAGAGCTCGATTCCGCAGCCCCAGTCAATCTGTTCGAGAGCCAACAGCGGATTCTGCACGGAGCAGCCCAGCACTTCGCGCGTCTGCTCCCGCACGCTTCGCCGCGCGGAATAATACGTAGATGCTGGCAGACGCTTCGGTGCGGCGAGTTCTAATGGCAGTGTCACCTCGCGCTTCAGATACAACTGCGCGGCTGTCCGCCCAGTGGCGACGGCCTGCGGGTATCGCTGTTGGACCGCCCAGAGCACTTCCAGCGGCGTAGGCCTACCCCAAACGTTGAGCCCCCGCGCAATCTTGGTGACGCGCCCGTGTTTGATATGCGTGGCCAGTTGGCTCTTCGTCAGCCCCGACACTAAGCCCTTGTGCATGATTATCTCCCCCAATTGGAAGCTAGCACCGGCGGGCGGGGTGTGCAGCTTGAAGCGGTGGAGGCGCTCACGCCTGCCTAGATGCCAAATCGTGGCCCATTCAGGCAGCCAACATGCGTCGATTTGGCATCTAGGGCGGCTAACCTAGCTTCTTTCCACCAATGCGTTCGTGATTCGCGCGGTGCACAGGCGCTTGCCGGCTTCGTCGGTAATCACGACCTCGTGGCTACACAGCGTGCGCCCCAACTTGATGGCCGTCGCAGTTGCGGTAACCAACCCGGCGCGTCCGGAAGAGTGATGCGTGGCGTTGATGTCCACGCCCACAGCTACCTTGCCCTGCGTCGAAGCATGGATGACGGCCGCCCAGCTGCCCACGGCCTCGGCTAGGCACACCATCGCACCGCCGTGCAAGAGGCCGAAGGACTGCGTATTCCCCTCCACAGGCATTGTGGCCACAACTTTCTCCGGCGACTGTTCGAGCACCTCAACGCCCATTTTCTTGTCTAGCTCACCGAGCACAATTTGCCATTGCTGCATGGTTCTTCCTCCTCGCTATGTGATGTGGATTATACTAACTTAAATTACTGACCGAACGATCAGTTACTCGCGAAAGGAACGATTCCGCAATGACAAACGAGAACACCGCGCAGCTTGTCCCCAGCTTCCTCGCCGGGCAGTGGGTCACGCCTGACAACCCCAGCAAGGTCACCGATGTGCACGATGCGTCCACCGGCGAGCTGGTCGCTCGCGTGAGCGCAGAGGGCCTCAATATTGCCGCGGCCGTCGATTATGCCCGCACCACCGGCCGCACCGGGCTGCAGGCGCTTACCTTCCACGAGCGCGCCATCAAGCTCAAGGAACTGGCACTCTACCTGCAAGAACATCGTGATGAGCTCAACGAGCTCGCGCACAAGACCGGCGCCAACAAGCGCGATAACTTCGTCGACGTCGACGGCGGCATCTCCACCATGTTCACCTTCTCTTCGAAGGGGCGTCGCGAGCTGCCGAACTCCACCATCATCCCCGACGGCGAGGCTGAGGTCTTCTCCAAGGACGGCTCCTTCATCGGCCGCCACATCTACACCTCGATTCCGGGCGTGGCCGTGCAGATCAACGCCTTCAACTTCCCGGTCTGGGGCATGCTCGAGAAGTTCGCACCTGCTTTCATCGCGGGCGTTCCTTCCATCGTGAAGCCAGCCACCCCCACCGGCTACGTCACCGAGGCCTGCGTACGCCTCATGCTGGATTCCGGCATCCTCCCAGAGGGCTCCCTGCAGCTCATCTCTGGTTCCGCGCGCGATTTGCTGGATCACCTGGATTACCGCGATCACGTGGCCTTCACCGGTTCCGCCGCCACCGCACACGCGCTGCGCAGCCACCGCAACGTCGTGGAGGGCGGCATCCAGTTCAGCGCCGAGGCCGACTCCCTCAACGCCGCCATCTTGGGCACCGACGTCACCGAGGACTCCCCCGAGTTCGAAGCCTACGTCAAGGCCGTCTTCGGCGAGATGACAGCCAAGGCTGGGCAGAAATGTACCGCCATCCGCCGCGCTATCGTGCCGCAGCACCTCGTCGATCCCGTCATCGCAGCGCTGAAGGCACGCCTCGAGGCGAAGGTCGTGCCTGGTGATCCGCGCGACACCAACGCCACCATGGGTCCGCTGGTCTCCGTTGAGCAGCGCGAGGACGTCGCCACTGCAGTGCGCACGCTTGTCGACGCCGGCGGTGACATCGTCCTCGGCGGCCCCGACGAGCTCGAGGGCGCATTCTTCGCACCGACGATTCTGCGCTTTGCAGATTCTCGCACCCCAGCCGTGCATAACACCGAGGCCTTCGGCCCAGTGGTTTCCTTCATTGGCTACGAGACCCCTGAGGAGGCCATCGAATTGGCGGCCCTGGGTGCAGGCTCGCTGGTCGCATCCGTCGTAACCCACGACCCAGAGCTAACTGCTCAGCTCGGACGCAGTATCGCCGCTCACCACGGCCGCCTGCATTTCCTCGACCGCGACGACGCCAAGACCTCAACCGGCCACGGTTCTCCCCTGCCGCACCTGGTCCACGGCGGCCCAGGCCGCGCCGGCGGCGGCGAGGAGCTCG